>Ga0129312_1000161_pt1 | contig 68026 bp, 67 predicted proteins | sample O827metagenome_FD_94434 | JGI IMG/M metagenome (GOLD analysis project Ga0129312, IMG submission 94434) | Orangutan group fecal microbial communities from Wisconsin, USA - O827 metagenome | ecosystem: Host-associated > Mammals > Digestive system > Large intestine > Fecal | place: USA: Wisconsin... | reverse complement strand
TGGAATATTTGGAATGAATATCTATCATGTTCCAATCGTACCAATTTTTATTATGATTTTTTTGGTCGGTCTGTTGCAGATTGTACTTTCCTGCGTTTTAAGCAGTAATCTGAAAAAGGAAACACTGGTAGAAAGAATAAGGTATCAAGGATAGCAAGCAATATGTAATGAACTAGGTCTTAACGAAGAGGAGAAATAGATAACTTCCAGTTTGCCAACTTGCCCTTTGAGAGAGGAGAAATCCTTTTCTCAAAGGGCTTTTTTTATGTGGAATTATCAAAAGCAGACCATAGTAAAGTGCTTTATATCGGAGACAGCAAATATGACAGTAAATGTGCGGAAAATGCAGGAATTGACTTTGCTTTGGCAGTGTGGGGCAGTCATAACAAGCACATAAAAGCAGATTATTTTTTAGAAAGACCTGCCGACCTGTTATCTGCTATCACTTCAGAGAAATAGCCGGAAAAGCAGAATTTCAGGAACACGGCAAAGGATGCTTATACAGACTGACAAATTCCGGTCTGTCCCCCCGCCCTTTGAGAGAGGAGAAGTCCTCTCCCAAAGGGTTTTTAATTTTTATAAAATTGTAAACAATTGAAAAATCCCCAAATTGCCCTTGACATTTTTGGGAAAGAGGGTATAGTGTGATTAAAAGATTTTAGCACTCGCATTGTGAGAGTGCTAATGTAGGAAAGGAAGGATCGCTATGACATTACAAAACTTCACGCAGAAATCTCAGGAAGCCGTTCAGGAAGCGCAGAATTTGGCGATTCGCAACAACCATCAGCAGCTGGAGCAGATTCACCTGCTGGCCGCCTTGTTGCAGCAGGATGGTGGGCTGATCCCCAAGCTGCTGACCAAGATGGGCGTCACCGTTGAGAGCCTGTCCGCTGCCGCCATGACAGAGGTTTCCAAGCTCCCCGGCGTCACCGGCGCACGGGAGGCCGACAAGATTTATATCAGCAATGCACTGAACCAGACCCTTATCGCCGCCCAGGACCGGGCAGAGCACATGAAGGATGAGTACGTCTCCGTGGAGCACCTGTTCCTGGGGCTGCTGGACACTGCCCAGGGCAGCGTCAAGAGCCTGTTTGATACCTACCGCATCACGCCGGATGCCGCCATGAAGGCCCTGCAGGCCGTCCGGGGCAACCAGCGGGTAACCACCGACAACCCCGAGGGCACCTATGATGCTCTGGAGAAGTACGGCACCGACCTGGTAAAGCGGGCCCGGGAGCAGAAGATGGACCCGGTGATTGGCCGTGACGAGGAAATCCGGAATGTGATTCGGATTCTCTCCCGGAAGTCCAAGAATAACCCGGTGCTGATTGGCGAGCCCGGCGTTGGTAAAACCGCCATTGCCGAGGGTCTGGCCCAGCGTATCGTAAAGAAGGACGTGCCCAAGAGCTTGCAGGACAAGACCATTTTTGCCCTGGATATGGGTGCCCTGATTGCCGGCGCCAAATACCGGGGCGAATTCGAGGAGCGGCTGAAAGCCGTCCTCAATGAGGTCAAGCAGTCCGAAGGCAGAATTCTGCTCTTTATCGATGAGCTGCACACCATTGTGGGCGCAGGCAAAACCGAGGGCAGCATGGATGCCGGCAACCTGCTCAAGCCCATGCTGGCCCGGGGCGAGCTGCACTGCATCGGCGCCACCACCCTGGACGAATACCGCACCTATATCGAAAAAGACCCCGCTCTGGCCCGCCGGTTCCAGCCGGTGATGGTCAACGAGCCCACGGTGGAGGACACCATTGCCATTCTCCGTGGCCTGAAGGAGCGCTATGAGGTGTTCCACGGCGTGAAAATTACCGATTCCGCCATCATCGCCGCCGCCACCCTGTCCCACCGGTACATTACCGACCGGTTCCTGCCGGACAAGGCCATCGACCTGGTGGATGAGGCCTGCGCCCAGATTCGTACCGAAATGGACTCCATGCCCACCGAGCTGGATAAGGTCTCCCGGAAAATCATCCAGATGGAGATTGAGGAGGCTGCCCTGAAAAAAGAGGACGACGAGCTGAGCAAGGCCAATCTGGCCAAGCTGCAAAAGGAGCTGGCCGAGGAGCGGGATTCCTTCAACGCCATGAAGGCCCAGTGGGAAAATGAAAAGAACGCCATCGGCAAGGTCCAGCAGCTGCGGGAAACCATCGAGGATTTGAACCGTCAGATTGAAGCCGCCGAGCGGAACTATGATTTGGAAAAGGCCGCCGAGCTGAAATATGGCCGTCTGCCCGAGGCCAAGCGGAAGCTGGCCGAGGAGGAGCAGAAGGTCAACGCCGCCCACGAGGGGAATCTGCTCCGGGACCGGGTCACCGAGGATGAGATTGCCAGAATCGTAGAGCGCTGGACCGGCATCCCGGTGTCCCGCCTGGTACAGGGCGAGCGGGAGAAGCTGCTGAGCCTGGACAAGACCCTGCACAAGCGGGTGGTGGGCCAGGACGAGGCCGTCACCGCCGTCACCGAGGCCATCCAGCGCAGCCGGGCCGGTATTCAGGACCCCAACCGCCCCATTGGCTCCTTCCTGTTCCTAGGCCCCACCGGCGTGGGCAAGACCGAGCTGGCCAAGGCTCTGGCAGAGGCGCTGTTTGACGACGAGAACAACATGATTCGGATTGATATGTCCGAATACATGGAGAAATTCTCCGTCAGCCGTCTCATTGGTGCGCCTCCCGGATATGTGGGCTATGACGAGGGTGGCCAGCTGACGGAAGCCGTCCGCCGGAAGCCCTATAGCGTGGTGCTGTTTGACGAGGTGGAGAAGGCCCATCCGGATGTGTTCAACATCCTGCTGCAGGTGCTGGACGATGGCCGAATCACCGACTCCCAGGGCCGCACCGTGGACTTTAAGAATACCATCCTGATTCTCACCTCCAACCTGGGCTCTGAGTATCTGCTGGGCGGCATCGACGCCCAGGGCAATATCAAAGAAGAGGCCCGGGCCCAGGTGCTGAGCCTGCTGCGCCGCTCCTTCCGTCCGGAATTCCTGAACCGGCTGGATGAGATTGTCTTCTACAAGCCCCTGACCAAGGAGAATGTAACCAAGATTATCGACCTGCAAATCGACAAGCTGAACAGCCGCCTGGCCCAGCAGCAGATTCGCTGCGTCGTCACCGATGCCGCCAAGAGCGCCATTGTGGATGCCGCCTACAATCCGGAGTTTGGTGCCCGTCCCCTGCGCCGCTATGTGCAGCACACTGTGGAGACCATGCTCAGCAAGCGGATTCTGGAGGGCAATATCCTACCCGGCCAGACCGTTACCGTGGACTGGGAAAACGGCGAGCTGACCATGAAATAATCCGGCCCACCCCCGGAAATCCACCCGAAGCAGCCCTTCGGGTGGATTTTTGCGCCATGCAGGATGCACTGTTTTTGCTTTGAGCAGCCCCCGTATCCTGCCATATTTCACAAAATTCACATGGCAGCCGCAAAAACCTGTTGACAATTCCCCCGGGGCGGAGTAAAATCCAGGCAAATATAAGAAAAGCGACAAGGATGTTGCGGATGGGTATTCCCTCCGGCTCCTTGTCGCTTTTTTATTTTATGAAAAGGAGAAATCGGTATGGTAACGGATATTTTTTCTTCCATGGTCTTTGACGATGCCACAATGGAGGCCCGGCTGCCCAAGCAGACGTATCAGGCACTACAGCGCACCATCAAGCAGGGGAAGCACCTGGATGCCCAGGTAGCCACCGTGGTGGCCAACGCCATGAAGGACTGGGCCATTGAGAAGGGGGCCACCCATTTCACCCACTGGTTCCAGCCCATGACCGGTGTCACCGCCGAGAAGCACGACAGCTTCATTTCTCCCAAGCCCGGCGGGAAGGTGATTATGGAATTCTCCGGCAAGGAGCTGATCCGGGGAGAGCCGGATGCCTCCTCCTTCCCCTCCGGCGGCCTGCGGGCCACCTTCGAGGCCCGGGGATATACCGCCTGGGATGCCACCAGCTACGCCTTTATCAAGGATGGGGTGCTGTATATCCCCACGGTGTTTCTCTCCTACGGCGGGGAGGCCCTGGATCAGAAGACTGCACTGCTGCGCTCTATGGAGGCCATCAACTATCAGGCCCTGCGGGTGCTGAAGCTCTTCGGGAATCCGGAGGTTACCTCTGTCAAAACCACCGTGGGCCCGGAGCAGGAGTATTTCCTGGTGGACAAGGCGGACTATGACCGGCGCAAGGATTTGATTTACACCGGCCGCACCCTGTTCGGCGCCAAGCCCCCCAAGGGCCAGGAGCTGGACGACCACTATTTCGGTGCCATCAAGCCCAGAGTGGCCGCCTTTATGCAGGAGCTGAACCAGGAGCTGTGGAAGCTGGGCATTCTGGCAAAGACGGAGCACAACGAGGTTGCCCCCTCCCAGCATGAGCTGGCCCCCATCTTCACCACCACCAACATTGCCGCCGACCACAACCAGCTGACCATGGAGCTGATGCAGAAGGTAGCCAAGCGCCACGGCCTGGTGTGCCTGCTCCACGAAAAGCCCTTTGACGGAGTCAACGGCAGCGGCAAGCACAACAACTGGTCCATCTCCACCGACACCGGCGTGAATCTGCTGGAGCCCGGGGAGACCCCCTATGAGAACGCCCAGTTCCTGCTGTTCCTGTGCGCCGTTATCAAGGCGGTGGACGAATACCAGGATTTGCTGAGAATCACCGTGGCCTCCGCCGGAAACGACCACCGCCTGGGGGCCAACGAAGCGCCCCCCGCCATTGTGTCCATGTTCCTGGGCTCCGACCTCAGCGAGATTCTGGAGGCCATTGAGAAGGATGTGCCCTACGACGGCCACCAGCAGGAGCTGCTGCGCATCGGCGTGCACACCCTGCCCAAGTTCCAGCGGGATGCCACCGACCGCAACCGCACCAGCCCCTTCGCCTTCACCGGCAACAAATTTGAATTCCGGATGCTGGGCTCCTCCGAATCCATCTCCTGCGCCAATACGGTGCTCAACACCACCGTGGCCGAGGAGCTGCGCCAGTTTGCCGACGTGCTGGAGGGGGCGGAGAATTTCCAGGTTGCCCTCCACGAGCTGATTCGCGAGACAATCCGGGACCACAAGCGGATTATCTTCAACGGTGACGGCTACGATGCCGCCTGGGTGGAGGAGGCCCGCCGCCGGGGGCTGCTGAACCTGCGCACCACCCCGGATGCCCTGGCCCACCTGCTGGACAAGAAAAACCTGGCCCTGTTCGCCACCCACAAGGTATACAGCGAAATGGAGCTGACCGCCCGGCATGAGGTGAAGCTGGAAAATTACTGCAAGGTTATCAACATCGAGGCCCTGACCATGCTGGACATGGTGCAGAAGGACTACCTCCCTGCCATGGCCCGCTATTCCGCAGACCTGGCCCGGGGAATGGCCGCCAAGCTCAGCGCCCTGCCGGATGCGGATTGCAGCTATGAGCGGGACACCGTAAGAAGCATCAGCGCCCTGATTGGTGCCACCCACCGGGCGGCAAGCAAGCTGGAGCGGGACCTGCTGGAGGCCAAATCCAGCGGCAGCGTGGAAGCTCTGGCAGACTTCTTCCAGTCCGTGGTGCTGGAGGACATGGGCAGTCTGCGTATCAGCGTGGACTCCATGGAGGCTCTGGCCTCCACGGAAAGCTGGCCCGTCCCGGGATACGGAAAGCTGCTGTTTGACGTGCGGTAAGCAGAACCCCCCTATAACCCACAAAATCCCCGCAAATAGCGGGGATTTTGCAGGAAACGGAAGATTATTCCCTCCACTCCGGCAGCGCCTCGAAGTGCATTGTCTGGCCGTTCAAGGGGAAGGTAAGGGCGCAGGAGAAGAGCCGGGGGGCGGTGCAGTCGTCCCGGGCGCCGTATTTGTGGTCGCCTACCAGGGGGTAGCCCCGGGAGGCAAACTGCACCCGGATCTGGTGGCTGCGGCCGGTGTGGAGCAGGATGCGAACCAGGGAAATCTCCCCCGGCCGCAGGCAGGTGAATTCCAGCCGGGCGGCCTTGACCCCCTTCCGCTCCCGCCGGACGACGAACACCTTGTTTTTCCCGCTGTCCTTCCACAATAAATCCTGCCAGTCCCCCCGCTCCGGCGGGGTGCCGTGAACCAGGGCCACATATTCCTTCTTCATGGTGCCCTCCTGCACCGCCCGGCTCAGGGCGGCGGCGGCCCGGGGGGTGCGGGCATATACCATGCAGCCCCCCACATTTTTGTCCAGCCGATGGACAGGGAAGACATCACCGCCGATTTCCGCTGCAATGGCAGCGGGCACCTCCTGCTCCGCATCCAGCCCCACGGGCTTGAGAATCACGGCAATTTCTTTGCTTGTATACAAAAATTCCATGGCAGCCTCCCGGCAAATCAGGTTTTCCCCCAGTATACCAGAAACCCGGCGGAAGCGCAAGAATCTACCCCAGAGCGGGATTGCGTTTTCCGAAAAAAGAGATATAATAGCTCTGATAAGGAGGATGCCACCATGACAACACAAGACTATCGAAGAAAAAAGCCTATACAAATTTTCCTCAGCTATTTTTCCGCCCACAAGGGGCTGTTTGCCCTGGACATCTGCTGCGCCATGCTGATGGCGGCCATCGATTTGAGCTTTCCCCTGGTGACCCGGCAGGCCCTGTATGACTATCTGCCCAACGAGAAATACCGGGTATTTTTCATTGTGATGCTGACCATGGCCATATTCTATGTTCTCCGGGCCGGACTGAATTATGTGGTGTGCTATTTGGGCCACACCTTCGGCATCCGGGTGGAGGCGGATATCCGCCGGGATTTGTTCCACCATTTGCAGGGGATGAGCTTCGACTTCTATGACCAGAACCGCACCGGCCAGCTGATGAGCCGGCTGACCTCTGACCTGTTTGAGCTGACGGAGCTGGCCCACCATGGGCCGGAGGACTTGCTCACCTCCGCCATTACCATTGTGGGTGCCCTGATTGTCATGGCCTCCATCCGCTGGGAGCTGGCCCTGATGGTGGGGCTGCTGATTCCCATCTTCCTGGTGGTGGCCTTTGGTATGCGCAAGTGGATGAGCCGGGTTTCCGTTGGGGTCAAGCAGAAGGTGGCCAATATCAACGCCGAGGTGGAGTCCAGCCTTACCGGCATCCGCACTGCCAAGGCCTTCGCCAACGAGGCAGTGGAGGCCGCCCGGTTTGATGCGGCCAACGAGCAGTTCAAAACCTCCAAGCGGGAATTCCACAAGGCCATGGCCATGTTCAACAGCACCATGGAGCTTTTCCTGACCATGATGAACGTCATTATCATTGCTCTGGGCGGGTATATGATTTTAAAGGGCAAGCTGGACTATCGGGATTTGATTACTTTCAGCCTGTATATTGCCACCTTTGTCACCCCCATGCGGAAGCTGGCCAACTTTTCGGAGCTTTTTGCCAACGGCTTTGCCGGGCTGAACCGGTTTATTGAGATTATGCGCACCGAGCCCACCGTTCAGGATGCCGCCGATGCCCGGCCCCTGAAGGATGTGAAGGGAAGCATTGCCGTCCGGGATGTGTCCTTTGCCTACGAGGGGGACTTGGCGGTGCTGCATCACGTAGATTTGCAGGTGGAGCCGGGAGAGACCATTGCCATTGTGGGCCCCTCCGGCGGCGGCAAAAGCACCCTGTGCCAGCTGATTCCCCGGTTCTATGACGTAACCGACGGCAGCATCTGCATTGACGGCCAGGATGTGCGCAGTGTGACCCAGCGGAGCATCCACGAGAACATCGGCATTGTGCAGCAGGATGTATTCCTGTTTGCCGACACCATTTTCGAAAACATCCGCTACGGCAAGCCCGACGCCACCCAGGCCGAGGTGGCGGAGGCGGCAAAGAAGGCCGAAATCTACGACGACATTCTGGCCATGCCCGCCGGGTTCCAAACCTATGTGGGCGAGCGGGGCACTCTGCTCTCCGGCGGCCAGAAGCAGCGGATTGCCATTGCCCGGATTTTCCTGAAAAATCCCCCCATTCTGATTCTGGACGAGGCCACCTCTGCCCTGGACTCCGTCACCGAGGCAAAAATCCAGCGGGCCTTCGACAAGCTCTCCCAGGGCCGCACCACTCTGATTATCGCCCACCGGCTGAGTACCATCCGGAACGCCAGCCGGATTGTCTCCATTGCCGACGGGGTCATCACCGAAACCGGCACCCATCAGCAGCTGCTGGAAAAGGACGGCCTGTATGCCGCCCTCTACCGGACCCAAAACGCCCTGGCCCTGGAAGCCATGCAATAAAATTGCCCTTCAAAAACCCCTCCGCTTCTGCGGAGGGGTTGCTGTTTCTATCGGGCAAGCCGGTTCCCGGGGTGCTTTATCCGAAGCAGTAGGACAGGTGGAGATGGCCGTTGCTTTCCGCCGCCTCCCGGAAGACAGGAAGCAGCCGGGCAAGGTAGCTCCCCTCCCCGCCCTCCAGGTTGACAAATTGGATTTCCGTTTCCCCCAGGTCCGTCAGGCAGTCATACAGGGCATCCAGATTGTTTCCGTAGTAATCCGGAAGGTTCAGCTGCTCCTTGAGGTAGGCATGGGCCGCCTGACGGTCAGAAAGCCGGGATGCATCCAGAATAATCATGGCCTCTCCCCCTCCCCATACAGCAGCTGGAAGGACTCGTAGTGGTCTTCGGTATAGTAAATCAGTCCGTCGCTAGAATAGACAATGCGCTTTCCGTTGCGGTGTCCGCCGTCAAAATCAATGTCGCATTCGTAGTATTTCCGGCCCTGGGCCGCAGGAAGCAGCCCCTCCCGGTTGCCGAACCGGTCGCCGCCGATGCTCTTCCCCGGGGCCACCTCCCAGAGGTTCCCCTGGCTGGACACCCAGCCCAGGTCCTGGGCCTGGGATTTGGTGATATAATTTGGCGGCAGATGGCCATAACAGCGGATGTATTGGGCAACCGCCTCTTTGCTGCTGTACTCCCCATCCTCGGCCACCGTAATTTCCGTGGATTGGGTTTGGGGCTCCCTGGGCTCGGCCAGTGGGCCGCATCCGGACAGCAGCAGCGCCGCCGTCAGCAGCAGTGCCAACACCCGGACAAACACATTTCTATGCATCCTTACATTCCTCCTTTGACACCAGTATAGCAATGGAAAAATCAAAAGTAAAGGGCCGCTGCGAAACCGGATGCAGCGGCCCAGCTGGGAATTCTATAGGTGGCCTGAGGCCGTTATTGGTGGAAGCGGGTAAAATCGTCGCCGCTTATCCGGATTTGGCCCCCCTGGGCACTGGCCCAGGAGATACCCGCCAGCGCCGGGAATGCGGCATCGTCGCCGGTGAAGGCGGACAGGGTTTTCAACGCCAGAGCGGTCACCGTTCCCTCTTTGGAAATGGTGCTGAGGTTGGAGGCGGCGGTATGGGACAGGGCGTTTTCCGCCAGATAGGGGGGCACCACGGTGCCGTCGGAATAGGTGAAATAGTTCACCGCCTCGTCCTGGCCCAGGGGGAAGGCCCGGAAGCTGACCAGAGCGGCGGGGCCGGTATAGACCACGGCTCCCAGATTTTTCGCCTTTCCCTCCTGCATATCAAAGATGTTCAGGGCGAACTCCTGACTGCACAGGTTCCGGGTGTAGCCGTCCAGGCTGGACACCACGCCGTTTTCATATCCCTGGGCTGCCAGGGCATCTGCCACGGCATCGCACAGCAGGGCGTTGCGCAGCACACCGAAATCCACAAAGGACTCCACGCCGTTTTCCCGGGCGTAGGTCAGGTATTCCTCCGAGACTTCCAGGCGGACGGTCTGCTCCGGCAGCAGCACCAGGCGGACGGATGCCGCATCCTGGGCGAAGGCCGCAATTTCTGCGGCAAAGGCGGCGGCAGCCGGGTTCCGGGCAGGGTCGAACTGCTCTGCCTCTTCGTCATAGGTGCAGGCGAAGAGGGCCAGATACTGGTCTGCCATGGGGGCATAGTACATCCGACGGCTGCCGGAGGCCTCCAGCTGACCCAGGGCATCATACAGCAGCTCATTCACCCGGACATCCGTATTGGGCTGGGTGTTCAGGGTATACAAATTGCTTACCCCCTCCACCGGCTCGTTGGCTAGGCTCTGGTATGCCGCATCCAGGGCCTTGGTATACAGGGGGGCCAGAGCTTGGAGCTCTGCCTTGGGACTCTTCTGCCCTGCCCCCAGATTGTAGGACAGGACAAAGTCCTGGGCGGCGTAGGTCTGGGGATTGGCGGGGGCGATCTCCTGCCACCCGGCCGGGATGGCGGTGGAGGAATCCAGGGCGTTGGCAAAGCACACACCGGCCAGCACCAGGGCCAGCACCGTCAGAACAATCCGCAACGGGATGTTCTTCTGGCTCAGCTCCACCCGCTCCTTTGGGGTGAGGGCCGGTTCTTTTCTGCGTTCTTTTCGGGACATGGGGGCTCCTTTCCATATGCGAAGCAAGGACACAGCGGGGCCGCCGGATAAGGGCAGCCCCGCTTGAACAAAACTATAGGACAGAGATAAGCAGCAACAGCAGGAAGAATATCACCAGCACCAGCCGCAGAACCAGACCGGCGATGGCACCCTTTTTCAGGGCCTTGAAATTGTTGATATAATTCTTGCTTCTGTAAATCTGTGCGGCAATCAGCCCCAGGATGGGCAGGAAGAAAGCCAGGAACTTGAACCAGAAGCTGCCGGAGTCATGGACGGGACGGTCCAGAATCACCTCGGAGGCCGGCTCCTGGGCAGTCTGGGCTTCCCGCTGGGCCTTCTCTTCGGGGGTGAGGATGGTGATGGACTTCACCTTCTCGCCCCGGGCACGCAGCTTCTTATAGTGCTCAATTTCCGCCTTATTGCCGTAGACCAGGTGGTTGTTGCCAATGTCCACCAGCTCCGGCTTGTCCACGGAGTAGTCGTGGATGCTGGGGTCGTAGGTGTAGAGCTCCTTGTTCTTCTCCAGCACCGGGTCGGGGATGGGGATGGCAGAAATCAGGCTGTGGGTGTAGGGGTGCATGGGGAAGTCGAAGAGCTCTTCGGCCTCGGCCACCTCCACAATATTGCCCTTGTAGATGATGCCGATGCGGTCGGAAATGAACCGGACAATGGACAGGTCATGGGCGATAAACAGATAGGTGGTGCCCTGCTCCCGCTGGAATTTTTTCAGCAGGTTCAGCACCTGGGCACGGATGGACACGTCCAGAGCGGAGATGGGCTCGTCGGCCACCACAAACTCCGGCTCCATGACCATGGCCCGGGCCAGGCCGATTCTCTGGCGCTGGCCACCGGAGAACTCGTGGGGATAGCGGGTCAGGTGCTCAGGGAGCAGACCCACTTCCTTAATCATCTCGTCCACCTTGCGGACCCGGTCGGCCTCGTCCTTGTACAGGTGGAAATTGTACAGGCCCTCGGAGATGATATAGTCCACAGTGGCCCGCTCGTTCAGGGAGGCGGCAGGGTCCTGGAAGACCATCTGGATATTCCGGATAACCTCCCGGTCCAGGCTGCTGGGAATCTTGCCGGAAATCCGCACGCCCTTGTAAAGAATCTCACCGGCGGAGCAGGGGTTGACCCGGATAACGGCCCGGCCGATGGTGGTCTTGCCGGAGCCGGACTCGCCAATCAGGGAGAAGGTCTCTCCCTTGTAAATGTCGAAGGAAGCATTGCTGACGGCCTTCAGGGCCTTGTCCCCCTTGCCGAAGGTGATGTCCACATTTTTCAGGGACACCAGAACCTCTTTGCCGGTTTTGGGGTCAATGGGGCCATGCTCCGGGAAATGTTTGGCTGTTGCCTCTTGTGCATTGCTCACGTTGCATAACCTCCTTGTCAGATATTGAAGGCTTTCAGGAGCTTCTCATGAAGGTTCTGAATGGCCTCGGGCTTCTCAATCTTCGGCGCTCTGGGATCCAGCAGCCATGTCTTGGCGAAGTGGGTTTCGCTCACCTGGAACATGGGGGCATCCTGCAGGGTATCGATTTTCAGGCAATAGGGATTCCGGGGGGCGAAGGGGTCGCCCACAATGCTGTTATACAAGGACGGGGGGGTGCCGGTGATGGAATACAGCTCGGTATTGCGCTGGGCCAACTGGGGCAGGCTGGAAAGCATGGCCCAGGTGTAGGGATGGCGGGGGTCGTAGAACACGTCCTCCACGGTGCCCAGCTCCACAATCTGACCGGCGTACAGCACGGCCACCCGGTCGGCAACGTTGGCAACCACACCCAGGTCGTGGGTGATGAAGACGATGGTGTAGCCGAATTCCTTTTGCAGGTCCTTAATCAGCTTCAGAATCTGGGCCTGGATGGTCACGTCCAAAGCGGTGGTGGGCTCATCGCAGATGAGAATCTTGGGCTGGCAGGACAGGGCGATGGCAATGACGATTCTCTGCCGCATACCGCCGGAATACTGGAAGGGGTAGTCGTCGTACCGGTTCTCGGCATTGGGGATGCCCACCTTCTTCATCAGCTCAATGGCCCGGATTTTTGCCTCCCGCTCAGAGCAGCTCTGGTGCTTGAGGATGATGGAGGAAATCTGGTCGCCAATGGTGAGGATGGGGTTCAGAGAGGTCATGGGGTCCTGGAAGACGGTGGCAATCCGCTTGCCGCGAATCTGGGCCAAGTCCTTGTTATACTTGATGTTGGCAATGTCGAAGATGCACTTGCCGTGCAGCTGGTTCTCGGTTTCATCCAGCAGCTTCACCCGGTAGATGGCGGGGGCGAAGACATCGTTGCGCACATCGTCGCTGGTCAGGTCCAGGCCCTGGCGCATGGCCTGCTTCAGGCAGGACATCAGCTTGCGCAGAATTCTCTGCCGGGTCACCACGTCATAGCGGCCCACGGACAGGTAGACCTCCTTGGCCAGCTGGACGTTCCGGGCCTTCTGCTCCTCGGTGACGGAATTCTCGCACAGGGTGGCGTACTGCTTTTTCAGAGCCTCCATTTTTCGGCTGTACTCTGCCTGATAGGCATGGTCCTGCTTGGCGGCGGTGGCACGCTGCTTCACCGTGGCATCCTTCTCGGCAATCAGGGCCTTGATCTGCTTGTCCAGGGAGGACAGCTGGGCGGAGGCCTGGTGAACCTTGTCCCGCTCCTTCTTGGGGTCCAGGGTCTGCTTCATGTTGAAGGTCTCTGCCTGGTCATAGCGCAGATCCTCCAGCCGCTTTTCGAAGGCGGCCTCTTCCTCGGTGGACAGGGCTGCCTTGTGCTTGGCCTCGGACTCCAGGCACTTCATCTGCTTGTAGATTTCCGCACCGTTTTCCAGCCTGGAAAACTCATTCAGACGGTTCTCAATCCTATGGATAACCCGCCTCTGGGCATCCCCCAGGGTAACCTTGAAGTCTGCCAGAGTTTCATCGGAGAAGATAATCTTGCCCTGGTCAACAAAGCCGTTGGAATCCAGCATATTGGCAAAGGTCTTGGTAAACACGGACTTGCCGGAGCCGGACTCGCCCACAATGGCGATGGACTCGTTTTCATAGATATCCAGGGAAATGCCCCGAATGGCGGTGAGAACTCTGCCACGGACATGGAATTTCACAACCAGGTCCTGGACAGACAATAGAACTTTTTTCTCCATATCTGCTCCCCCTTACATCATGTGGCTTCTGGGGTCGGAAGCGTCGCCCAGATTCTGACCGGCCACATACAGCACGATGGCGATAATGGAGGCCAGAATCACAGGGCTCCAGAATTCCATCTGCCAGCCGGGTGTGAGCATTGCGCTCTGGGCGTTGGTTATCAGCTTGCCCAGGGTGGTATCGGTGAGGCCCAGGCCAATGAAGGCCAGGAACACTTCCATGCTGATGTAGCTGGGAATTTCCACGGCTGCCTGGGTGACGATGATGGAGGTCAGGAAGGGCAGCAGGTTCTTGGTGGCAATCCGCATGGTGGGGGTGCCCAGGCAGCGGGAGGCCAGATTGTATTCCCGGTCACGGATGATAAGCACCTGGGTGCGGAAGAAATGGGCAATGGGCAGCCAACCGGTGATGGTCAGGGCGAACACCATGGTCCAGAACTTGGGCCGGAAGATAAGCACCAGCACGGAGCACAGCAGCTGATAGGGAATGTTGCCGACCACGTTGTAGATTTCCAGCATAATCTTGTCGGCCCGCTTGGAGTAGCCCCACAGGGCACCCACAATGATGCCCACGGTCATGTTGATGGCGGCGCAGACCAGGGCCAGGGCGATGGAAATCCGGGCGCCTGCCCAGACGGCATCGAAGGTGGAGCCGCCGGAAGCGCCGGTACCCAGGATCCAATGGATGTTATAGCCAAACTTCTCCATGGCGGCTGCCGGAGACAGGTGCTTGGCAGAGGAATCCATCAGGTTTGCAAACTCGTCGTAGCCGGACAGGGGCGGGTAGATGAAGGCGAAGCCAACCACCAGCACCAGCACCACCAGGACGAAGATATTGATTTTCTTGCGGAAGAAGACACGGAAGACTGACTTCCAATAGGAATAGCGGGGAGCCGTGATGCGTTCCGCTTCCTCGTCGCTATGGGACTGGATGGAGAACAGCTCCTCCTCACTGAATCCCAAATCGTCGATTTTCACTTTTTCTTGACTCATCTAGACTCACCTGGCTTTCGTGTTAAAGGAGATTCTGGGGTCTACCATGGCCATGAGCACATCGCCCAGAACCAGGGATACCACGCTGAGCAGGCCATAGAACAGGCACACGCCCACGATGACGTTGTTGTCATAGGTTTGGATTGCCGTGACCATCAGGCCGCCGGTGCCGGGGATGGCGTAGACCTTCTCGGTGTAGAAGGCGCCAACCAGGCTGAACAGCACACTGGCGGGGATGCCCTGGACAATGGGCACCACGGCGTTGCGCATGATGTGCTTGCGGAAGATCTCTCCCTCTGTCAGGCCGTTGGACCGGGCAAAGCGGACATAGTCGGAGTTCTTCTGGTCAATCATATACCGGCGCATCCAGCGCATCAGTCTGGCCACACTGGGCATGGCCAGGGAGATGATGGGCAGGATATACATCATCTTATTGGTGGACTCCAAATCGAAGGTGGTGGGGATGCCCATAGCATAGCCCAGGGTCTTCACCATGAAGATGTAGGACAGAGAGGGAACGGCGGTGATGAACACAATATAGAAGGTGCCCAGCTTATCAATCCAGGTGTCGGCCTTCAATGCCATCAGCACGCCCAAAGGCAGACCAATCACATAGGCCAGAGCCACGGCCAGAATGCCGAAGAGGAAGGAGTAGCCCATCTTGGAGCTGCCGTTCTTCACAATACCGGTCTGGGTATAGTCATCGTTGAAGCGAGTGCCGTAGAGCAGCTCGCCCACCTCCAACGACCCTGCCACATAGGTAGCGGAGTGCAAATCGTCGGCGCTCTCCTCCACGAGGCCCGTGGGATAGGTAATGGTGCTGGTGACATAACCGCCCTGAGAGCGGGTCATGGTATCAAACACGTCGATGCCCTGGTTCACCACAAAGGATTTGCCCAGGTGCAGCGTGAGAAAATTCTGATGAATATAGGGGAAATTGCTGTCGCAGTACATCAGGTACTTGTGGTCAGTGCCGTTGCCCAGAATGGCAGGGGAGAATTTCTCGCCGCCGTACACCGGGTCATGCAGCGTGAAGGTGAGCTTCCGCTGGCCAATGTCTTCCTGAACCCTGTGGATGTTGTCGAACTCCAGGAGGCCGGTGAAATAGTGGATGGCCCGGTCCCAGATGGGCTTATCCTTGGCAGCAAACAAAGCCGCCTGACCACCATTGGCAACCTTCTTGCCGTTCATCTTGGTGTCCAGCCGCTTTACTTCATAACCCTTGGAGGTATAGTATTCCTGGAATTGCTTCACATACTGGGCGGTAAGCTCGGAGTCCTTGTCCGGAGTGCGGCCCAGCTTGACGGCATCGGCCCGGGTTTCCTCGGTGATGGTGCCATCCTTTGTCAGCTGCAAAAGGTAATCGGCATAGGTAACATAATCCAGATACCCATACTCCTCCCATTTGCTGTACATATAGGTTTCCTTCGCGTTAAACGTCTTTTTACTGAACAGAGGGTCTGATGCAAAAATCAGCTGGCGATCCATCAGCGTAAAAATCATCACCATAACAATGACAACCATTATCGCAACCGAGAGGAAGCCGCGAAGGAGTCTGTTTACTACGTATTTCGTCATATTATCACTCTCGCTTTTACTGGCCAATCGGGGGACGGATCGATTGGGACCCGTCCCCCGAAAGACTGTTGTTTTTTAGAATCGGAGCCGTCTAGTAATTAGAACAGGCCGAAGCTCTTGGTCATACCGTTGCCGCCGGGCAGCAGGGTATCCAGGTAGGACTTGGGATCGCCGTAGTCGGGGCCCCAGCCGCCGTTGTTGCCGATGTTGAAGTTCATCTCGGCACCGGTGTTGGGATAGTAGGTGGCGTTCAGCCAATCCTTCTGGGTGTCGCAAGCCACGACATTCACCTGAACCACGCCCTCCAGGACAGCCTCAACGCTCTGCTTCACGGCCTGGTCCTGATTCTTCATGGGGTCGGAGCCAACGAAGCTGGCAATATCCAGGTAAACGGGATTCTCGGCGCTGATGTCATAGCCCTGAGCCTTCAGCTCTTCCAGAGCGATGGCCAGCTCAGCCTTGGCAACCTCGGGGTTGTACCAGCCGTCGAAGCCGGTGCCCAGGCCAGTCTCTTCATCGAAAGACTTGATGGTGCTGCCATCGGCCTCCAGCTGACGCTGACGGATGGTGCCGTAAGCGGTGCCGGCGGGGAAGGTGACGGACTCGCCGTTGATGTCAACGGTGACGTCCTTGCTCAGGTAAACGAAGTTGCCGGGAACGTAGGCGTTGATCATGCAGTTGTACTTCAGCTCTTCGCCCACACGCTGTGCCAGCATATTGGCACGGTCAATGGAGAACATCACGGCACGACGGAAGTGAATGTTCTGCATGGCGGCGTTGGCGACGGTCTTCTGGTCCTCAGTCATGGAAGAAACAGCCACGTTGGGGTCGTTGAAGTTGGCGTAAGCCTTACGGTTGACCATCATCCACTCGGTGAAGGAGGTGGCGTCGGTGTCGGTAACGTAAGCGTACTCGTCGAACTTGCCCTCAGACTTGGCAATCTCGGTGGTAGCGGTGTTCAGGGCGGCGCCGGTGATGTCACCAGCCAGCATATCCTTGTAGGACTTGGTGGTGTCGGTGCCGTCGTTGAACTTCCAGTTCAGGGTGTGAACGCCCACGATGTCGGGGTTGTAGTAGGTTTCGTTGTACTCGAACACGATGATGTTCTGCTCGGTGTAGCTCTTCACCAGGTAGGGACCATTGTAAGCAATGGTGTCGGGGGAAGTGCCGTACTTATAGGTGGAGGAGTCCTTGGCAGCTGCAAACTCTTCGATGCCGAAGGCACCGCCCTGGCTCAGGAAGAAGCTGCGGTTCATGGGAGCGAAGATGCTGTAGCTCAGCATGGTCAGGAAGTAGGGGGTGGGAGCGCACAGGGTGTACTCCAGAGTGTAGTCATCCAGAGCCTTAACGCCGACATCAGCAAAGTCGGTGGTCTCGCTGTTGATATACTCGGAAGCGCCCACAATCAGTCCGTCAACCAGCCACTCCAAGCCAGCCTGGCAGTCCAGCATGTGCTGCATAGCGGCAACGAAGTCGTCAGCGGTGACGTCGCCGATTTCACGGCCCTGGGAGTCAACCCACTTCACGCCCTGACGGATCTTGAAGGTGAAGACGGTCATGTCGTCGTTTGCTTCGTAGCTCTCGGCCAGAGCGGGCTGCAGGTTGTTCTTCACATCGTACATCATCAGGCCGTCGCACAGCTGAACCAGGGGGCGGGCATCCGCCTGCAGGTAGGTGTTCAGCACGTCCCAGGTCTGGGGGTCGGAGGTGTTGGCGTAGTTATACACATCGTCCTGGGTATAGCCGTTGTCAGCCAGGTAAGCCTTGACCTCAGAGATGTAGGTGGCAGCATCGGGAGCTTCCATCCACAGGGCAATCATAGCCTCGCGGTCAGCAGCCTTCACCAGTTCCTTGGTGGTAATCGTGGAATACTGACGGTCAGCGTCATTGCCCCACAGAGTACCGGTAACGGTCTTGGGAGCCACACGGCCGATGGCATAGTTGCCGCCTCTGGACATGGTGGGCAGCAGAACGCCGGCCTCGAGCATCTTGGCCTCGGCGATAGCCTCCATGGCGTAACGCTGGTCTACGTCCATGCAGTCCAGGGCTTCCATGTACAGGTCGTAGAATTCGCCCAGGATCTCGTCGTACAGTTCCTGGTCATCCTTCTCTTCCAGAGCGGGGACATCGGCGTAAGCGCCGACAACCATCGGAAGAACCATGGCCAGTGCCAGAACGATTGCGAGAAGTTTCTTCATGTTTGTTTCCTCCTTAATACTTTTTGCAGGATTTCGTGCATAACACGAGCTCGCATCCTGCATAAATCATTTTTGTAAATGATTTGAGAACATTTTACCATAGCAATTCTTATAAATCAACCCTCGGTTGTGATTTGCCGGGTAATTTTGTTGCGTTCTACAATTTCCGGCATTATATGGGCAGAGCCAAAAATTTTTTTGTATAATTTCACAATCGTTTCTGTTGCAGAATCAACCTTCCGCCTGCGGTGAACATTCCCCGATTTTTTTCAGTTACCCCAGCGGCGTGGTTTTGCTGCCCCCGGCAGGCTTTGTTCATTTTCCCTCCTTCAAAAATGAAACCCTGCAAGGGCTGCAAATCATTTTGGATGGCAGGTTATTCCGGAATCGGCTTTTCCCGGGGCCGCTGCCGGGCATTGCCCACCGGCCCCGCAGGAAGGGAAGTATACATTATAATATATAGAATGCTTTCTTCCGGAGCTTTTATGCGCAGGGGGTGATAATTTGGCCATTTCCGCAAATAGTAGCAGTGGCAGAATTGGAAATTCTTCAGAAATTCTTAAAATTATGGAAATCTTTTGGAAAACACTTTGCATTTGCCGGGGAATGTGATATACTATTCTGGCAAAAAAATCGTTTATGTGATAAAAGAGGAAGTCAAATGGCAGATTTATCAAAAATTTCCGTTGTTCTCCCCTCTCTTGACCCGGATGAAAAGCTGAACGCCGTAATCGACGGACTGCTGGAATACGGATTCACCGACATCATTCTGGTCAACGACGGGAGCAAGCCGGAGAATTTACACTATTTCACCGATGCGGCCCAGGCCCATCCGGAAATACACGTCCTGACCCACCCGGAAAACCGGGGCAAGGGGGCAGCTCTGAAAACCGCCTTCACCTGGGTTCTGGAAAACCGGCCCGACGGGCTGGGGGTAGTCACGGTGGACGGCGACAACCAGCACCACCCGGAGGATACCCGGGCCTGCTGCCAGCACATGCTGGAATCCGGGCGCATCACCCTGGGCTGCCGGGACTTTACCCTGCCCCACGTGCCCCCACGCAGCCGCTTCGGCAACAAGACTACCTCCGGGGTGTTCAAGCTCTTCTGCGGCATCACCCTGTCCGACACCCAGACGGGCCTGCGGGCCTTCCCCCGGGAGACCCTGGAGCTGATGAACACCGTCTCCGGCGACCGGTTCGAGTACGAGACCAATATGCTGCTGGCCATGAAGACCAACGATCTGCCCTTTGACGAGGTAAAAATCCGCACCGTCTACATTGAAGAGAACAAGAGCTCCCACTTCCACTGGCTGAAGGACTCCTGGCGCATCTACAAGCTGATTCTGCGCCATTTCTTCCGCTACACCCTCAGCAGCATTCTGTGCGCCGGGGTGGATGCCGGGATGTTCGCCCTGTTCGACCATCTGCTGGCCACCTCCGGCACCATGGTTCACGACACGGTGCCCTATGTGCTGGCCCGGGTAATCTCCTCGCTGCTGAATTTCTTCGTCAATCAGCGGCTGGTATTCCAGTCCACGGAGAAAACCGGAAAAGCCCTGCTGCGCTACTATGCCCTGGCCGTGCCCCAGCTGCTGGTGCAGATGGTGCTTACCAACGGCGTGTTCTGGCTGCTCCACATCGGCGAGAAGGCCAACGGGCTGCGGACACTGTGGTATATTATTGTAATGACCGTGCTGTATTTTATCAGCTATGCGATCCAGCAGCGCTGGGTCTTTGCATCCCACAAACAAAAATCTGACGCGAGGAAAACAAAATGAGTAAGAAAAAGCAATCTCAAAAAAGCGGCCTGGCAGGCCGCATCATCCGCCGCTTCTTCCTGCTGCTGTTCACATTGATTGTTCTGCTGGTGGTGGGTCTGGCGCTGATGATGAACCTGGTGTTCAACGGCCCCTCTACCGCTGCCCGGGACGTGCTGACCATGTCCCTGCTGGAGCCCAGCGCCACCAAGTGGATTCCGGGTCTCTTTATGAGCGATGAGCTGGTGGACCAGATTAAGAACAAAGGCGACAGCGAAGCCCCCATCGAGGACGTGAACCTGGACGACATCGTTATCATGGACTCCAGCACCATGGCCGCCTCTGACGAATGGGCCGCCTACCCCGACGGCATCCGGATTGAAAGCTATGCGGGCAAGACCTTCAACGCCCACATCATGCTGATTCAGGACCCCAGCCGGGTATATCTGGGACTTTCCAGCTATGACGGCTTCTCCACCAGCAAGCCCGGCAAGCGCCTGAACGTGGCCATCGAGGACGAGGGCGCTTCCGCCGCCGTCAACGCCGGTGCCTTCAACGACGACGGCACCGCCGGCAGCCAGGTGGGCAGCGTGCCCGCAGGTCTGACCATCCACGGCGGCGTGGTGGTTTCCAACCAGTATAAGGGCCTGGTGCCCGAAAAGGGCTTCTGCGGCATCAACAACGACAACAAGCTGGTGGTCGCCGAGACCATGACCGAGTCCCAGGCCATGGAAATGGGCATCCGGGACGGCTGCGAATTCGGCCCCGTGCTTATCGTCAACGGTGTGCCCAACCAGCAGGTGTATTCCGGCAACTCCGGCTATAACCCCCGCACCGTGGTGGGTCAGCGGGCGGACGGCGTGATTATCTTCATCTGCGCCGACGGCCGCCAGGCCGGTTCCCTGGGTGCCACCTACAAAGATATGATTGACCTGCTCACCGCTTACGGTGCAGTCAACGCCTGCAACATGGACGGCGGCTCTTCCTCCGTCATGCTCTACCGGGACTATACCACCGGTCAGGTCAGCATGATTAACAGCTACTCCGTGCTTCAAAGTGAGCCCAGAAGAATGCCCAACTTCTGGATGGTCAGCCCCAAGAAGTAAGGGAGGTAGAAAAGAATGTATCAAGGTAAATTCGATGCAAAATCCAAGGGTCAGCAGTCCCCCGACCAGGCCCTGGACAGTATTATCCGGGAGCGGGAGGAGGCCAATGCCATCCTGGCCGCCAAGCGGGCCCAGCGGGAGGCCCAGCGCAGCGCCAACCGCAATGCCGTCAGCCGCCCGGCCCAGCCCAGCGGTATGCAGCGCCCCGGCCAGCAGCGCCCGGCTCAGCCCCAGCGCTCTGCCCAGCCTCAGCGCCCCGCCCAGCCCCAGCGCCCGGCGGGTCAGCGTCCCGTCCCCGCCGCCGGTGTAACCCCGGAGCAGCGGGCGGCCCGGGCCATGCAGTCCGCCCCCAGAAAGCAAACCGAGAACGAGGTGGTGCTGAAAAAGCGGGGCCCCCGCACCGGCGGCATCATCTTCTACAGCTTCTATTTCGCCCTTATCCTGATTTTCTTTGTGGGCGTGTTCATCGGCCTGAACTGGCTCAACGGCTGGCTGAAGGATTACGAGGCCGCCCAGCCCACCGTAAAATGTCAGCAGGTGTTTGACCAGCTCTTTACCACCCCCGACTGGGCCACACTCTACCGCCTGGCGGGAGACCCCACCGGCACCGGCACCAACAAGTATGACACCCAGTTTGAGGGCCAGAATGAGTATGTCCGGTATATGGAGGAAAAGGTGGGCACCCAGCAGCTGAACTATGTGGAGACCTCCGGCGGACTCACCGGCAAGAAGTATATCGTCCGGCTGGGCACCGAAAAGCTGGCCACCTTCTCCCTCACCGGCCAGCAGGAAAGCATCACCGATATCCCCGACTGGCAGCTGGGCGAGGTGGAACTGTTCATCAACCGCAGCCAGTCCATCAAGATTCGCAAACTGGAAAACCATGTGGCCTATGTGAACAACAATCCCCTGAGCGATGATTACACCATCCAGATTGCCTCCACCAAGGCAGACGAGACACTGCCCGCCGAGAACCGTGTGCGCACCAGCATCCAGGAGGTGGACGGCCTGATGACCACCCCCGAGCTGATGGTTTACGACCAGACCGGCGCCCCCATTGAGGTGCGCTACAGCAGCGACTCCGGCATGTTCGAGGAGCAGATTCCCGCCATTGCCATTACCGACGAGGAGCGCAGCGCCGTGTTCGGTGCACTGGAGGCCTACGCAGGCTTTATGATCAACGCCAGCGGCAGCCGGGCAGCCGTTGCCAAGTACTTCGACGGCGGCAGCCAGACCTACAACGACATTGTGAAGATGAACGGCGAGCTCTGGATGAACGCCGACCGGGGCCACGAATTCCTCAACGAGGAAATCCTGGGCTACACCAAGAACTCCGAAACCATGTTCTCCGTCCGTGCCTCCATGGTCATGCACGTCAAGAACAAGGACAACACCGAGAAGGACTTCAACGTTACCCAGTCCATGTACTTCCAGTACAAGAACGACAAGTGGGTGTGCACCGAGATGACCAATGCGGATATCACGGCTCCCGTTGGTGAGGTTCGCCTGAGCTTCTACGACAACAACGGCAACCTGCTGTCCTCCGACTTCTATTCCACCGAGGCCACCTCCGTCACCGCTCCCGTGGTATCCACCCCCGAGGGCAAGGTATTCAGCGGCTGGGCCACCGTGGAAACCAACGAGGCCGGGCAGAAGACCTGGAACGTCATCTTCCAGCCCGACGAGACAGGAAACATTCCCCTGTCCACCGGCTTCAACCTGACCCCCATGAAGCTGTATCCCCTGTTCACCAGCGCCGCATAAAAACACCGGAGGAGGTAGAAAACAATGATTGCCCAAGCCAAGGCCCTGCTGGACTCCCTGGCCATCACCTTTGATTTCCCCATCCTGGAGTTCATCCGCAACTATCTGACCAATCCCTTCCTGGACAAGGCCATGCCCTATATCACCCTGTTCGGGGAATGGGGTGCCTTCTGGATTGCGGTGGCACTGATTCTGGTGCTGATTCCCAAAACCCGGAAAACCGGCTGGTCCATGGGCGCCGCCATGGCGCTGGGACTTATCATCTGCAACGGCATCCTCAAAACCCTGATTGCCCGGGACCGCCCATTCCTCTTCTACACCGTGGAGCGAATGCAGCAGTATACCCTGCCGGAGCTGAAAAACTGGGTGCCCATGGCCGCAGAGGACATCAAGTGGCTGGTGCAAAGTGACCTGCACCGCTCCTTCCCCTCGGGCCACACCATCTGCTGCTTCGAGGCGGCCACGGTGCTGATGCTCAGGAACAAGTGGGCCGGTATCCCAGCCACCATCATTGCCTTCCTGGTGGCCTACTCCCGGCTGTACCTGTATGTCCACTACCCCACCGACGTTATCTTCTCCATCTTCGCCGGTATCCTGCTGGGCCTGCTGGGCACTGCCATTGTCGCCATCATCTACAAGGTCCGCCCCCGGAAGCGGGGCAAATACCAGCGGACCAACGCCCAGGCGGAATAACCCCCATAACCAAATTCCCCTCCCGGTCTGGGAGGGGAATTGCTATGCAAGAAGCCACCCGCAAACGGACGTGCGGGTGGCTTCGGCTGTTTATTGGTTTTCCATCGGGAAGGCGACCTGGATGCAGGTGCCTGCTCCGGGCTGGCTGGTGAGGCTGATGGCGGCCTTGTGGAGCAGGGCGGCGTGCTTTACAATGGACAGGCCCAGACCGGTGCCCCCCACTTCCTTGGAGCGGCTCTTGTCCACCCGGTAGAAGCGCTCGAAAATCCGGTCCTTATCCTCTGCCGGGATGCCGATGCCGGTATCCCTTACGGTGAGGACGGCTTGCGCCCCCTGCCGGGTCACGGACACGGTGACGGTGCCGCCGGGGCGGTTATACTTGATGGCGTTGTCCGTCAGGTTATACACGATGCCCCGCAGCAGCTCCGGCACCCCCGGGAGCCGGACATGTTCCCCCTCGGTGCGGAGGGTGACATTTTTCTCTTCGGCAAAGTGCTCCAGGCTGGCCGTCACCTCCTGGGCGACGGAATACAGGTCTACCGTACTCCACTGGTAGCCGTCCCCCTCGTCCAGCTGGGACAGGTTGATGATGTCCTCCACCAGCTGAATCAGCCGCTGGGTCTCGCCGTAAATCCGCTGGGCGAAGGGCTGGATATCCTCTTTCTTGGCCATGCCCCGCATCAGCAGCTCCGAATAGCCGGAGATGGATTGCAGGGGGGTTTTCAGCTCATGGGATACATTGGCGGTGAACTCCCGGCGGCGCTGCTCCGCCAGCTCGGACTGGGTGACATCGAAGAGCACCACCGCCACGCCGGACATCTGGTCCTGCTGCCCCACAGCGGCGGCCTGAATCTGAATGATTCTGCCGTGAAGCTCCGTCTTCCGGGTGGCATTCCTGCCGGTCATGGCCTCCTGCACCGCATCGGCCAGAGCCATATTCCGGGAAAGCATCAGAAGCTCGGTGCCCGCTGCCTCCTTCTCCGCCACGTCCAGCAGATGCAGGGCAGCCCGGTTGGCCGTGATGACCCGGCAGGACTTGTCCAGCAGAATCATCCCCTCTTCCAGGTGGCCCACAATGGCCTCCAGCTCGTTCTGCTTCTGGGTCAGGGTTGCCTGCTGGAGCCGCAGGTGCTGCTGCTGGCTGTAAATCCGGCGGAACAGGGGGCTCAGCTCGTCGTAGCCCTCGTTTTCCAGGGGCTCGTCCAGGTTCAGATTGTTCATCGGCTCCACAATCCGCTTGGACAGCCGACTGGCCAGCAGGAAGGACAGCCCCAGCGCCGCCGCCACCACAATCAGAATGGGCTGAAGCATACCCAGCAGCAGCACCCACACGGAATTGTGGGAAATGGACAGCCGCAGCACGGTGCCGTCGGCGAGCTTCTGGGCGCAGTAGAGATACTGCTTCATCATCGTGGAGGAATACCGGGTGCTTTCCCCGAAGCCGGTGGCCAGAGCATCCTGGATTTCCTGCCGCTGGAGGTGATTCTCCATAGCGCCGGAATCGGAGGAGCTGTCATACAGCACGTCGCCGTTGGCGGCAATCCAGGTGACCCGGTAGTCCCGGGGGGACAGGCCCTCAAAATAGTCCATGCCCAGCTTCTGGGCACCCTGGACGGCCAGAGCCGTTTCGGAGCGCAGCTGGTTCTGCTGCACAGAGGAGAAGTAGTTATATAAAACCCCCATAATCAGCAGCAGGGTAACCACAAATACCCCCATGGCCGCTGCGCAGATGGCTTTGTAGATTCGTTTTGTCATTGTGCATCCTCCAGCCGGTAGCCCACGCCCCGGACGGTCTTGATGGCTTCTCCGGCGCTGCCCAGCTTCAATCGCAGGGAGGCAATGTGGACATCCACCGTCCGGGTCTCCCCCTGGAACTCGCTCTCCCACACCGAGGAAAGCAGATTTTCCCGGGTGAAGGCCACACCGGGATTCTTCAAAAACAGCCGCAGGAGCTGGTATTCCTTGATGGTCAGTTCAATTTTCTTTCCGTCCACAAAGACCTGATGGGAGCTTTCATTCAGAGAGATTCCCTTGTGGGTCAGCACCGCTGCCACCGGCACATGGTTGACCCGGCGGAGCACCGCCTTCACCCGGGATACCATCTCCATCATGCCGAAGGGCTTGGCCAGATAGTCATCCGCCCCCAAATCCAGGCCAATCACCTTGTCGAACTCGGTGACCTTGGCGGTGGCCATAATCACGGGAATGTCCGCCGTAGCCGGGGCGGCCCGGAGCTTCTTCAGGATGGAAATGCCATCCTCGTCCGGCAGCATAATATCCAGCAGAATCAGCTCCGGCGGCTCCTTGGCCAGCTGCTGCCACAGCTCCTGGGCGCATTCCAGCCCCAGGGCGGGGAGGTTGGAGGCGTTCAGGGCGTACACCGTCAGCTCCCGGATGCTGCTGTCATCTTCCACGCAATAAATCATTCTATCGCCTCATTTTTCACTGGTGTGCCCGCCCTCTTCAAAATAGGCGGACTCGATTTCCAGGCTGCCTGTCAGCGAAAACAGCACCCATTTGGCGATGTTCACCGCATGGTCGCCAATCCGCTCGTAATACTTTGCAATCATCAGCAGATCCACCATGGCCTCGCTGTTCAGGCTGCCCTCTTTCAGCAGCGCCACCAGAGAGGCCTTGGCGTCATTGAAGAAATCATCCACTGTGTCATCATATTCTATCACACTGCGGGCGATTTTTCCATCCTGTTTTACAAAAGCATCGATGCTGTCCGTCACCATGTGAATGACGGCGGTGGCCAGACCCCGGATGGGAAGCCCGGCGGGAATTTCCGTAATATTGCCCAGGGACACAATCTCGCTGATGTCCCCGGATTGGGTGCCGATGCGCTGGGCATCCGTCACCATTTTCAGGGCGGAGGAAACGGTGCGCAGGTCCCGGGCCACCGGCTGCTGGTGCAGCAGGAGCTTCAGGCAGATGGTTTCGATGTCCCGCTCCTTCTGGGTAATCTGGTTCAGCAGCTCCGGCAGCTGGGCGGTGAGCTTGGGCTCGCAGTTTACCAGTGCGTGGGATGCCTGGGCAATGGCGTTTTCGCAGAGCATACCCATGGATGTCATTTGAATTTTCAGCTCTTCCAGCTGCATATCGAATTTGGAACGCATTATCCAAACCTCCCTGTGATATAGTCCTCGGTGCGCTTGTCCCGGGGGTCGGAGAACAGGCGGTCGGTTTTGTCGAACTCCACCAGCTCCCCCAGCAGGAAAAAGGCGCAGTTGTCCGAAATACGTGCCGCCTGCTGCATATTGTGGGTCACCATGACAACGGTGTATTTTTCCTTTAATTGCAGGGCCAAATCTTCAATTTTGCCGGTGGAGATGGGGTCCAGGGCAGAGGTGGACTCGTCCATCAGCAGCACCTCCGGCTCCACAGCCAGTGCCCGGGCGATGCAAAGCCGCTGCTGCTGGCCGCCGGAGAGCCCCAGGGCGGAGGTTTTCAGCCGGTCCTTCACCTCGTCCCAGATGGCGGCGCTTCGGGCCGAGCGCTCCACGATTTCGTCCAGCTTGGCCTTGCCCCGGATGCCGTGGGTTCGGGGGCCATAGGCGATATTGTCATAAATGCTCATGGGGAAAGGGTTTGCCTTCTGGAACACCATGCCAACTCGCTTGCGCAGCCAGGTCACGTCCACCTGGGGGTCGTAGATATTCTGGCCCTCGTAGAGCACCTGACCGGTGATTTTCACCCCGGGCACCAAATCCTGCATCCGGTTCAGGGTTTTCAGGAAGGTGGACTTGCCGCAGCCGGAGGGGCCGATGAGGGCCGTGATTTCATGGCCGGGAATGGCCATGTCAATGCCGTGGAGGGCCTGCTTTTCTCCATACCACAGCTTCAAATCCTTTGTTTCAATAATCGAATCCATGTTAACTCCTTAGTTCCGCCGCAGCTTCTTCCCGGCGTAGTTGGCCCCCAGGTTGATAACCAGGGTCAGAGCCAGCAGAATCAGGGCAATGGCAAAGGCCACGTCAATTTTTCCCTGCTCACTGGCGTATACATACAGCGCCACGGTCAGGGTGGCGGAGGAGGAATGCAGGGCCTTGACGAAATTGTTCAGCTTCAGGCCGAATCCGGCGGTGAACAGCAGGGCGGCGGACTCGCCGGTGATGCGCCCTATGGCCAGAATGCAGCCGGTAACGATGCCGTCCACCGCACTGGGCAGCACCACGGTGCGAATCATTCTCCACTTCCCTGCCCCCAGGGCCAGAGCCCCCTCCCGATAGGCCTGGGGCACGGTTTTCAGGCTCTCCTGGGTGGTGCGGACAATGGTGGGCAGAATCATCATCACCAGGGTCAGGCCACCGGCCAGAATCCCCGCCCCCAGCCCCATCCGCTGGACAAACAGCAGCATACCCACCAGGCCGAAGAGGATGGAGGGGATGCCTGTCAATGTCTCGGCGGCAAATTCAATCAGCCGGGTCAGGTGCCGGTTTTTGGAATACTCCGTCAGGTAGATGGCGGCCCCCACCCCCAGGGGCAGGGCAATGGCCATGGCCACCAGGATGATATACACCGTATTCACCAGGTTGGGCAGGATGCCGATGGTATCACGGATATAGCTGGTTTGGGTGCTGACCAGCTGCCAGCTGAGGTTGGGCAGCCCCCGGTAGAGAATATAGCCAATCAGCCCCACCAGCAATGCGGCGGTGAGCATGGAGGCAGTGTATACCCCCACCCGGACGGCCCGGTTCCAGAGCTTTCTCTTTTTTTCGAAGGTCATCATCTGCGCTCCTTTTTAATGACCACGTTCAGGAAGACGTTAATCATCATAATAAACAGGAACAGCACCAGGCCGATGGAGAACAGCGCCTCCCGCTGCAAGGAGCCCACCGGGGCATAGGACATCTCCGAGGCAATGGCTGTGGTCATAAACCGCACCGGGCCCAGCAGCTTTGGCATATTGGGCACGTTGCCGGAGACCATGATAATTGCCATGGCCTCGCCAATGGCCCGGCCCACACCCAGAACAATGGATGTGGCAATGCCGCTTTTGGCAGCGGGGACGGTTACCCGGAAATAGGTCTCCAATTCCGTGGCCCCCAGGGCCAGGGAGGCATCCTCATAGTCCTTGGGCACCGCCCGGAGGGCCGTCTCCGAAACGTTGATAATGGAGGGCAGAATCATAATAGCCAGCACAACAATGGCAGCCAGCATGGTAGCCCCGGAGGACAGGGCGAAAAACCGCTGAATAGCCGGTACCAGCACAATCATGCCCACCAGGCCATACACCACCGAGGGGATGCCCGCCAGCAGCTGCACCGCCGTGCGAATCAGGTTCGCCGTCTTCGGGGGGGCCACCTTGGCCAGAAATACCGCCGTCAGCAGCCCGATGGGCACCCCCAGGAGCACCGCCCCCGCCGTGCCGCAGAGGCTGGTGAGGACAAAGGGCAGAATCCCATAGCTGGGCTCCACGGTGGTGGCGGTGGGCTTCCAGATTTTTCCCAGGAAGAAATTTCCCAGGCCGATTTTGCCTATGGCCGGTACGCCGGAGACAATCAGATAGATGCAGATGCACAGTACAAATCCAACTGTGACAATACCGCACAGGAAGAACAGCACGTTCATGCTGTTCTCCCCGGCGGCTTGTTTGGCCGTTCTGTGTTTCATGTTACTTGGCTTCTGCGGTGGCTTCTTCGGCGGCAGCCTCTTCCACCTCAGCCACAGGCACCGCACCGGCCTTGACAATCAGCTCGGAAGCCTCGGCGGAGAGCATGTAGTCGAAGAATGCCTTGGCAGCCTGGCTCAGCTCCTTGCCCTCCACGGTGACCAGGTTGAAGGGGCGCTGCACCACATAGCTGCCGTCCAGCACGGTTTCCTCGGTGCAGGCCACACCGTTCACGGTGAGAACCCGGATGCCCTCCTGGCCCTCTACTGCGGACAGGGAAGCGTAGCCGATGGCGTTGGGGCTGCTCTTGACAGCGGCAATCACGGCGCCGGTGGAGGTCAGCTCCTGGGCCAGGACGCAGGTGTCCTTGGTGCCGGTGATGGATTCGAAGCCGTCCCGGGTGCCGGAGCCGGCCTCACGGCCGATGCAGGCAATGTCGCCCTTGCCGCCGAAGTCCTCCCAGGAGGTGACCTTGCCGGTGAAGATGTCGGCAATCTGCTCCACGGTCAAGTCCTCCACGGGGCACTCTGCGTTGACGATGATGGCGATGCCGTCCAGAGCCACCGTGGTGGCCACCAGGCCCTTCTCGGTCTCCACGTCCTTCAGGCCACGGGAAGCCAGGCCGATGTCGCAGGTGCCGTTGGCCACGGCCTCGATGCCGGTGCCGGAGCCGGTGGCATCATAGGTAACGGTAACGTCGCTGTTGTCCTCCATGAACTGCTCGGAGAGGATACCCACAACCTTTTCCATGGAAGTGGAGCCGTTGGTGGATACGGTGCCGCTGAGGCCCTTGGCGCAGGCGCTCAGGCTCAGGGTCAGAACCATGGCCAGAGCCAGTGCCAGACAGATAATCTTTTTCATGTTTCATTTACCTCCTGAAATTGAATGGAATTTTGAATGAATTCTGTGGCCCGGGGCTTTCCCCTAACCACAAGCACATCATACAATTTCAATGTAAAGCCTTCTATCGGAGGTTTGTAATGCTTGTGTAAAGTGCCGGAAAATGTTTGTAAAGCTCGTCCGCCCGGGGAAAAAGCCTGTTATTCCACCGGCAGGGCGTATTTCTGACGATACATCCGGCAGCGCTCGTCGAACTGGGCCCGGTCCTCCTTCATGGCCCGCAGGGATTCATGCAGGTTCAGCTTGCCCTGGTGCATATCCATAATGCATCCGGCGATGTTGGAGCAGTGGTCGGACACCCGCTCCAAATCCGTCAGCAGGTCGGCCCAGACGAAGCCCGCCTCGATGCTGCACTCCTCCTTTTGCAGCCGGAGAATGTGGCTGGTGCGCAGTTGCTCCTTCAGGCCGTCAATCACCTGCTCCAAGGGCTCCACCAGCCCGGCGGCGTTGTAGTCGTCCTTCAGGAAGGCATCCAGGGAAAGCCCCAGGATTTCCTCCACCGCCTTGGTCAGCACCGTCAGCTCCGCCATAGCACTGGGGGAGAAATTCATCTTCTTGCTCCGCAGCTCCTCGGCGGACTGCACCAGGTTCACCCCATGGTCGGCGATGCGCTCGAAGTCCCCGATGATTTTCAGCAGCCGGGCGGCCTCGTTGCTGTCCGCTGCGCTGATTCTCCGGGTGCTGAGCTTCACCAGATAGGTGCCCAGCAAGTCCTCGAAATGGTCGCTCTGGTCCTCGGCGGTGCGAACCTGCCGGGCCAGCTCCGGGGTATAGGCCGTCAGAGCGGCGATGCCCTGCTCCAGAGCGTTTACAGAGCAGTCGGCCATCTGGGCAGCCACCTTCCTGCACCGCTCCAGGGCAACTGGCGGAGTGGCAAGCAGGCGCTCGTCCAGCTCACTGGCTGCCTCCGGCTGCTTGCCGTCGGGCACCAGGACGCACACCAGCCGCTCCAGAAGATTGGACAGGGGCAGCATCAGAACGGTACACAGCAGATTGAACAGGGAGTGGGCCACGGCAATGCCCATGAGGCTGGCACTTTCATTCAGAAGCCCCGGGGCAAGGAGCCACTTGACCAGGCAGAACACGCTGAGCCACACCGCCGTGCCAATGACATTGAAGCTCAGGTGCACCAGGGCTGCCCGCTTGGCGTTCTTGTTGGCCCCGATGCCGGACAGCATGGCCGTGATGCAGGTGCCGATATTCTGGCCCATGATAATGGGCACGGCGGCCCCATAGGTCACCTGACCGGTGGCGGCCAGTGCCTGCAAAATGCCCACCGAGGCAGAGCTGGACTGAATCACCGCCGTCAGGGCAGCCCCGGCCAGCACACCCAGCACCGGGTTCTGGAACATCACAAAGAGCTGCCGGAAGGCAGGCACCTGACCCAGCCCCGCCACGGCGGCGGACATACTCTCCATGCCATACATCAGCGTGGCAAAGCCCAGCAGGATCAGGCCAGTGTCCTTCTTCCGGTCGTCCTTGGTGAACATGTATTTCACAATACCAATCAGGGCCAGAATGGGGGTAAAGGAAGAGGGCTTCAGCAGCCGGATGAAGAAATTGCCGCTGGAAATCCCCGCCAGGCTCAGAATCCAGGCAGTCACCGTGGTGCCGATGTTGGCACCCATAATCATATGGATGGCCTGCCGCAGGGTCATCAGTCCGGAGTTGACAAAGCCCACCACCATCACCGTGGTGGCAGAGGAGCTCTGTATCACCGCCGTGACCACCAAGCCGGTGAGCAAACCGGCGAACTTGTTGCTTGTCATCTTCTCCAGCAGGGTGCGCAGGCTGCCCCCTGCCCGCCGCTCCAAAGCCTGCCCCATTACGTTCATGCCAAACAGGAACAGGCTCAGACCGCCAATCAAATTCAGTGCCTGAAATAAATCCATTTTCTCACAGTATCCTTTCTCTTTTTAATCCTGTCTTTATCCTATCCTTACAATGTAAAATCCGCTATCCGCCTTTTGTAAAGAACATGTAAAGTCCGGCCCAAAAGCCGGAAAAAGCCCTGTAGTTTTGGGAAATTTCCAAACTACAGGGCCTTTACAATTATGCGGACGGAATTTCGATGGTTCTGCCCCCCAGGGTCTCATAGACCCGGTGGGAGATGGATAGGACTGTGCGCCCCCGGGAGGCCCGGCCCAGAGCCGCCATCACGGTTGCCTCGGTTTCGGCATCCAGGTTGGCGGTGATTTCATCCAGCAGCAGCACCTGGGGGTCGGCAGCAGCCGCCCGGGCAATGGAGAGCAGCTGCCACTCCCCCTGGGAGAACAGCTCCTGGGTGCAGAGGGTGTCATAGCCCTGGGGGAGGCTGCGGATGGCCCCGTCCAGCCCGGCCAGAGCGGCGGCGGATTGGGCCATCTCCCGGCTGATGCCGGGGTCGCCCAGGGTGATTTGCTCCAGCACGGTGCCGGGAATCCGGGAAAAGTGCTGCTCCACGCAGCCGATGCACCGGCGGCGTTGGCTGTCGGGAATCCGGCTCACCTCCACCCCGCCCACAGTCAGGCTGCCCTGCTGGGGCCGGTACAGTCCCAGCAGCAGCCGGAACACGGTGCTCTTCCCCGCCCCGGTGCGGCCCACCAGGGTCACCTGCTCCCCGGCCTCCACCCGGAAGGACAGGTCGGACAGCACCGGCTTGTCGGTGTAGCCGAAGGTGACGTGGGAAAGGGCCACCGCTCCCCCGGAGGCCGGGGCCATGGGCTCCACCCCGGGCCGCTCCGGCTGGGCCAGAAACGCATCAATTCTCCGCACCCCCGCCATGGCGGACTGGATGGTTTGCAGCTCCATGCCCAGGCTCTCAATGGGGCCGAAAATCCGGCTGATGTAATTCATAACCGCCACCGAGGTACCCACGGACATGCCGAACAGAGTGAGCCGCCGGGCATTGCCGGAGGCGGACAGCAGCATCACCGCCCCCACCACCGCCGCATTCAGCACCAGCACCACCGGAGAATAGATGGCATCGTAGAAATTTGTCTTCTCCACAGCGGCATAGCTCTGGCCGAGGCACCGGTCATAGCGCCGCTCCATGCAGTCCTCCAGGCCCAGGGCGTGGATGGTGCGGATGTTGTGCAGCGCCTCGGGAACCTGACCGGAGATGGCGGCCACCGCCCGGCGGTTTTCCAGCTGGGCGGCAAGCATCCGCTTCTGCACATGCCGGGTAAAGGCCGCCAGCAGCGGCAGGACCGGCACCAGCAGCAGCGCCAGGCCGGTGTTCTTCCCGGCAATCACCGCCAGAATGGACAGAATCCGGCAGGCGTCCGCCGCCATGGAAATCACGCCGGAGGTAAACAGCGCCTCCACCGTGTCCACATCTCCGGAGAACCGGGCCGCCACCGCCCCCGGCTCCTGCCCGGCCAGAACGGAGGCCGGCAGGGCTGTGAGCTTGGCAGACATCCGGCTGCGCAGGGAATGGGTCATCTTCTGGCCCAGGATTTCCAGCAGTGTCTCCTGCCCGGCGGCCAGAAGCCCCTCCAGGGCCAGACTGGCAAAATACAGCGCCACCGCCGAAAAAGCCGGCTCCCCACCGCCGGTGAGCTTGTCGATAATGCGGCCCAGCAGCAGGGGCGGCAGCAGGGAGGACAGCACCGAGGCCGCCGCACACAGCAGCGTGGCCAGGGTCAGAGTTTTATTGGCCCCGGCGGCACCGGTCACAGTCCGGACAACGCCGGATTTAAGTTTGCCCATGGTCTTTCCCTCCTGTCTGGCTTTCGTATAGGCTGCGATAGCCGGGTTGGGTCTGGCACAGCTCCCGGTGGGTGCCCAGGGCAGCGTGCCCCTCCTGTAGGAACAGAACCCGGCGCATTTCCGGGAAATGGTACAGCCGGTGGGAAATCAGAATGACAATCTTATCCTGGGCATACTGCTGCAAATTGCGGAACACCGCATCCTCCGTCTCTGTGTCCAGGGCGGAGAAGGGGTCGTCCAGAATAAGCAGGGGCCGGGGGTGGGCCAGAGTGCGGGCCAGAGCCAGCCGCTGGGCCTGACCTCCGGAGAGCCGCACACCGCTGCTGCCCACCACGGTCTGCACCCCCTGCTCCATGGCGCTTACCTCCCGGTCCAGCGCCGTCTGGCCCAGGAAGTCCATGGCATCTCCCTCCTGCCCCCAGAGCACATTGTTTTCCACGGTGTCGTTCCACAGCTCCGGGTCATGGCCCAGGTAGCCCACCCGGTCTGCAATCTCCCGGGGGGACATCCGGCTTAGCTCCCTGCCGTTCAGGCGGATGGAGCCGCCGTAGGGGTGCTCACAGAGGAAGGCCTTGCCAAAGGTGGATTTTCCGCAGGCCACCGGGCCGGTGACCCCGATAATATCCCCGGGGGCCGCCTCCAGGCAGATATCCCGGAAAATATCCGTGTGGCCGTCGTAGGAAAAGCGGAGATTTTCAACGGTCAGGCTCCGGGCGGCGGGAATCTCCGGGGCGGGCAATGTCTCCGGCTGCCGCATCAGCGGCTGAATGCGCTTCCAGGAAACCTGGGCCCGCTGCACTGCGTTAAAGAGCTTGGCCGCCTTGGAGGATTTCACCGCCAGCTTGCCGTAGCAGGACAGGAAGGTGGTAAAGGCGGCAATGTCCCAGACCTGCCATCCCCTGCCCAGCACATTCCGGCTGCCATACCAGAGGATGAACACCACGCCCAGATTTGACAGCACCAGATACAGCGGCGGCAGGGCGGACTGCCATACATTGGCCCGGACGGCGGCCTGTGCATAGTCTTTCAGCACGGCTTCATACTGTGCCTCCCGGGCCTTCTCGCAGCCGTATACCCGGTAGGTAACAGCGTTTTCCGTCCGGTCCAGGGTGGCGGCGCTGAGCCCGGCGGCAGCCTTTTTATAGGCGGCCCCGGAGCGCTGCACCCGGCCCTTCATCCGCTGGGCGCAGAAATAGGAGATGGGCGGGAAGAGAAGGCACAGCAGCGCCAGCCGCCAGTCGTAAAACACCAGCATCCCGGTGTAGCCCGCAAGGGCCACCCCGGTGTCGAACAGCTCGGTGGTAAACTTGCGCATTCCCTCGGCGCAGTCGTCCACATCCGAGATGGCCTTGGTCATCAGCTCCCCTGCCCCCTGCTGCTCCAGGGCGTTCCGGCTCTGCCGCAGCAGGTTGGCAAACAAAACTCCCTTCATCCGCCGGTTGATGTTGTTGGCAAACCGGCGGACATAGAACCGCTTGACAAATCGGCCCCCCTGCACGGCCAAAGTGGTCACCAGATAGGCTGCCGCCAGCACCGCCATGGCGGAAAAGGAGGAGGCCCCGGCCAGAATGTCTGCCAGAGTCTGGGCCAACCGCCCCTCGAACCAGGGTGTGGCCAACAGCCCCAGGTTGTAGACCAGGCCGGACAGGGTTACTGCCAGCAGCACCAGCCACTCCTGCCGGAAATAAGAGGAAATCCGGTCCGGGGGCAGGAAATTCTCACGCTTTTTCATTGGCTGTCTCCCCCAATATCCCCCGCAGGTGGGGAAAGCCGCTTCGGCTCTCCGCCTTGGAGCGGCGATAGAGAACGTCCAGCGCTTCCAAGAAGCTCTCCCGGGCCCCATCCTCCAGCCCCTGCATCAGGTAGTCATAAAAGGCGCTCTCCGCCTCCGCTTTCCGGTTGCGCAGCCCCTGGGCCAGCTCGGTTGGGTACAGCAGCTGACTGCGCCCATCCCCGGGGTTGGGCTCCCGGCGCAGATACCCCTTGCGCTCCAGACTGGCCGTCCGCCGGGCAATGGCCGGTTTGTCGGTGTTCAGCGCCGCCGCCAGTGCCGTCTGGGTGATGCCGGGATGGTGCCGCACCGCATGGATACAGTCAATCTCCGCCGTCCCCACCCCCTCGGCCCGCATGACCAGCATCAAAAGGTGCTCCGCCTCCCGGGCAATCTTGGTAATCTTCCGTCCTCCATGCTCCATGGTATACGCCTCCGTCAGTTTGTTGTATGTACAACCAACTGTAGCACAAAATCCCCCACCTGTCAAGAGGGAGTGTCCCCCGTTGAATGGTGAAATGTCCCCTCCTCTGAGTTTTCGTAGGGGCGATGAAAATCGCCCGCAACCTCCCGCTTTCCGGGCGGTACGTTAAACGGTACGCCCCCCTCCCGGCTCCCTCTCTGAGGGAGCTGTCGAGCGAAAGCGAGACTGAGGGAGTGTACTTCGATGAACGTAAAAGCTCAAAAATTACAGAGCCAAAAACCTGTGAGTAAACCCTTGGCCCGGAGCAACCAACGGACGACACTCCCTCAGTCAGCCCTTGCGGGCTGCCAGCTCCCTCAGAGAGGGAGCCGGGGAACGGATGTACCATTCACCCGACTGCTCGCTAAAATCCAACGTTGCGGGCGATTTTCATCGCCCCAACCGGAGCACATCTCTGTAAACTTGTAGGAGATATGCTCTACTAGGTGCAAAAAGAGAGATAAAAGGGCAGGATCGCCGGGTTGCGATTTCCTGCCCTTTACAATTAAATGGAGTATTTATTCTTGGGATTGGTCGAACACAGACTCTTTACTGCATTGTCCAACTACAGCCGCCATTGTCCCAATGCAAAGGCACAGTATGCCCCCAACGATGCATATTGTTTTGGAGACAATAACCCCAGATATTTCTCCCGCTACAGGGGAATCTTCCTTGCTTCCTTCCCCTGGTTGGCTCAGTCTTTGGGTCTGACTGCAACAACAATGATTCCGAGGACACCCAGGAAAAAACCCCACCAGAATCCACCTTCTTTGCCGCGATTATTATTGATTGCCTTGCTGACATAGCCGCAGACCACACCGTAGATAAGCGCCGCAATGATTCCCATAAATTCCATGCCGTTTCTCCTTTCTTTTTATGCTGCTTTGTAAAGCAACTTTATTGTAAAGCATAAAATGACTTGTGTCAATAGCATTACGCTGCTTTAGCAAGGTTTATTATATTTGGAAAGCAAATAAAATAAGTAGCAAGGGAGGTGGGCGCATGAAGCCAGAATATAAACCCAATTACGAGAAATTTGGCTTAAATGTGGTGTACTACCGCAAGAGGAAAAAACTGACCCAACTTCAGCTTGCAGAGTTAGTGGACATCGACAGAAGCCACATCAGCGCTATTGAACTCGGAAATGTGGGTGTTTCCTTTGATGTGCTCTTTAAGCTGTGCGATGTGCTTGATATCACTCCTAAGCAGTTATTTGATTTTCGTGACTGAATGCCATACTGAAAAGTACACCACCGAATAGCAATGTATAGAATTATTGCAAACTGTGTTTTTCAAAAATCCTTCTAATATTAAAAAGGCGGTAGAAATCACGATTCAATCGTAGTTTCTACCGCTATACTATAGTGTTAAATAGGAATCGCCGTTAGCACTTTGGGAACGCAAAGTTCACGGTTACAGACACATTACAGACACCATAATTTTACGCCACCAAAAAGGCAGAAAAATCCCCGAAACCTTCCGCTTCCCGGGTGGTACATTAAATGGTACGCACCCCTCCCGGCTCCCTCTCTGAGGGAGCTGTCGAGCGAATGCGAGACTGAGGGAGTGTATCTAAATGTATGGACTGAGCAGCTTGACCCGGAAGCAAAGAAGCCGGTTGTGGTCTGGATCCATGGCGGCGGTTTCAGCGCAGGTTCCTGTTTGGAACTGGAATGCTACGACGGTGAAAACATGTGCCGCTATGGTGATGTGGTGCAGGTTTCCCTGAATCATCGGTTAAACATATGTGTGCGCCTCGCCCAATGAAAGCCTTCCCTATTTTTGATGGCGACGTTTTCGATATTGGCGACCGGGAACTGATGGTTGTCCATGTCGGTGGGCATTCTCCAGGGAGCATTATGCTATTGGATCCTACTTATCAGGTTGCTTATTCCGGCGACACCTGCAACAATGATACCATAGTTACCAATGGTGACTCTATTGAGGAGTACCTTCAGGGGCTGATTCATTTGCGGAAATATACGGATGATATTCTTTATCTCTTCGGCGGACACGAAGATTTTCCGGCAACCATTATTGACGAAGGAATTGAACTTCTTCAGAAGGTAATTTCCGGAACGGACGATAGGGTAGAATACGAAATCCCATTTCCCCCGGGACATATTACAAAGGTTCTTTTCGGTGCCAAAATGAAATCTTTTTACCGCCGGGTCGATGGAAAGGACATGAACGTCCAATACAAGCTTGATAACATTTTCTTTACCGGAAAAAAGAGACGGATTATTTCTGGCCTTTCTCCTGATGCGGTGCGGAGTTATCCCCTTGACTAGAGAGCATTTCCCAATACTGATTGCAGAACAGATATTCCCTAAAAAACAGTCTGATTTCGGCTTTTGGAGCAAAAGAGAAAGCTCTTCATCGGTATAGGTTTCCTTTACTGTCTCCTTGTCCTTCATATTGGGAATTATCAGATTCGCCTGCCCTTCCCTCTGGCACCAATTCAAGAAGGTTCTGAGAACCCGCACGTAAGTAGAAATCGAATTGTGCGCAAGCCCTGCCGCCCGCATTTCACAAACCATGCGTTCCAAGTCTCTCTTGGAGAGAGCCGCCGTTGGCTGCTCAATATCCAGATATTTTGAAATGTTGTGAAGATGTTGGTGATAATTGCGAATGGTCACATCCGAAACACCCTCCGCTGTTTTAGCCAAAATAAAGTCCTGATACGCCTCTGCCATCGTCTGTCCAAAGTGTTCATTCATTCTGATTTTTCTGCCCAAAATAAGACCGCATCCCTTCATCCAAAAGTGACAGAAAGGGATGCGGTCTAACCGTATTCTTCAAATCAGGGAATTTCAAGGTTTTCTTCCGAAAATGTGTGGGAAACAAAAGAAAACCTCTGAAGCCCGAAGATTTCAGAGTCTTTGGAGCTGCTAGCCAGATTTGAACTGGCTACCCGGTTTCCAGCGGGCTTAGGCCCGCTGGAAGCCTTACGACCTCTTTTTTGAAAATATGAATTGCCGTTGGCAATTCGGCGGATGAGGTCGCCAGTTCTTGCGGTGGATAAACGAAAAACTCCCAAGCCTATTGGCTTGAGAGTTTTTGGAGCTGCTAGCCAGATTTGAACTGGCGACCTCATCCTTACCAAGGATGCGCTCTACCGGCTGAGCTATAGCAGCAAATGTATTGGGCTGTTCCCTGACAGCTTTGATATTATATAATGGGGAAACGGATTTGTCAACACTTTTTTCCGGAAATTTGTATTTTTTTGAAATGGGCCTTCCGGGCCGCCTTGCAAGGGGGGTATGGCGCTGCCTGCGGCTGCCCGGAGGATACCTTTGTTTCTCTCCCGCAGTACACCGGTGGCCCAGGGAAAATTTAGCGGAAACGGAAATCTTTAATTTTTCGTAAAATGGCTTCAAAGGGTGGAAATGCCGATGGGATTGTGCTATAATGTGCCTAAGTATACCATACGGAGAGAGAATATATGCTGGAATTACTGTCCCCTGCCGGGTCTATGGATGCGCTGCGGGCGGCCGTGCAGAACGGAGCCAATGCGGTGTATCTGGGCATCGGAACCTTTAACGCCCGCCAGGGCGCAAAGAACTTCACATTGGAAACCCTGGGCGAGGCGCTGAAATACTGCCACGTCCGGGGTGTCGCCGTGCACCTGACGCTGAACACCCTGGTCACGGACCGGGAATTCAAGTCCGTGGCCGAGCTGATTCGCAAAACGGCGGAGGCAGGTGTGGATGCGTATATTGTGCAGGACCTGGGGGTGGCCCAGCTGTGCCGCCAGATTGCCCCGGAGGTACCGGTGCACGGCTCCACCCAGCTGACGGTGCACTCCCTGGCCGGGGTGCTGCTGTGCGCCGCCATGGGAATGCAGCGGGTGGTGCTCAGCCGGGAGCTGACCCGGGCGGAAATCCGCTATATCTGCCAGAATTCCCCCATTGAAATTGAGGTATTCGGCCACGGCGCCCTTTGCATGTGCTATTCCGGCCAGTGCTATCTCTCCGCCATGATTGGCGGGCGCTCCGGCAACCGGGGGCGCTGCGCCCAGCCCTGCCGCCAGAGCTACGGCTACGGCCGGTGGGAGAGCCGGTATCCCCTGAGCCTGAAGGATAACTGCCTGGTGCACTATGTAAAAGAGCTGGAAGAGATGGGGGTGGCTTCCCTGAAGCTGGAGGGCCGGATGAAGCGGCCGGAATATGTGGCCACCGTCACCGGTGTCTACCGCAAGGCCATCGACGAGGGTCAGGTGACCCAGGAGATGATGGACGACCTGTATACCGCCTTCAACCGCCAGGGCTTCACCAACGGCTACTACACCGGGCGGATTGACCAGAAGATGTTCGGCACCCGGGAGGATACCCGGGACGACCCGGCCTGGCTCCAGCGGGCCCGGCAGACCTATGAATCCGGGGAGACCTCCCTGGTGGATATCAAATTCCAGTGTGCCGTCACCGTGGATGGATGCAGCCTGACGGTGGTGGACCCGGAGGGCCGGAGCTGCTCCGTAGCCGGGCCCAAGCCGGAGCTGGCCCGGGCCGTGGCCCTGTCCGGCCAGGTGCTGAGCCAGTGGCTGTCCAAAACCGGCGGCACCCCCTACCGCTGCATCGAAATCCGCACCCACATTGACCCCGGCCTGACGGTGCCCGCCTCGGCGATAAACGCCATGCGCCGGGAGCTGCTGAACCGGCTCACCGCCATCCGGGGCAGAACCGTGGAGCGGCAGCTCCGGGCGGTCAAGACCGTGCCCAACTATCGGGGCAACACCAAGCTCCCCGGCCTGACCATCCAGGTAACCACCCGGGAGCAGCTGACCCCCGCCCTGGTAAACACCGAAACCGCCATGCTGTATGTGCCGTTGCATCTGCTCACCCAGGACGAGGCCCTGTGCCAGGTGCTGGGCAAGCGGGGCCGTGTGGCCGCCGTGCTGCCCCGGATTGTCCACGACGGGGAGCTGCCCAAGCTCCGCAGTGACCTGGAAAAGGTACGCAATCTGGGCATCCGGGACGTGCTCATCGGCAATTATGGTCTGGTGATTCCCGCCAAGGAGGCCGGTATGCGGATGCATGGGGACTTCGGCCTGAATGTATTCAATTCCGCCGCCGCCAACTATTTGCAGAAAATGGAGCTGGCCTCCACCTGCCTGAGCTTTGAGATGACCCTGCCCCAGATTCGGGACGTGAGCAAGGCCCTGCCCACGGAGATTATCGCCTATGGCCGGCTGCCCCTGATGATAACGGAGCACTGCCTGATTCGCAACCGGGCCGGGGAATGCACCTGCGGCACTGCACCGGTGAAGCTCACCGACCGCACCGGGGCGGAGTTCCCCATTATCAAGGACGGCGACAGCTGCCGCAGTGTGCTGCTCAACGGGAAGAAGCTGAGCTGGCTGGACCGGCAGAACGATCTGGCTCGGCTGGGCCTGTGGGCCATCCGGCTGTATTTCACCACCGAGAACAGCCGGGAGGTCAACCGGGTTCTCAGCGAATACGTCACCCCCACCCCCTTCGAGCCCGGCTTCTGCACCCGGGGCCTGTACCTGCGGGGCGTGGAGTAAGGGACAATTCAATTTTTGAGAGGTACTGCTATGAAAGAACTGATATTGGCTTCCGGCTCCCCCCGGCGGCGGGAGCTGCTGGGGCTGTTTGGGATGCCCTTTTCCGTCCGGGCGGCGGATATTGACGAAACCATGGACCCCGCCAAGCGCCCCGGGGACGAGGTTGCCCGGGTCAGCGGCTGCAAGGCACTGGCCATCCCCAGAGAGCCGGGAGACGTGGTGATTGCCGCCGACACCATTGTGGTGTGCGCCGGTGAGGTGCTGGGCAAGCCCCACAGCCGGGAGGCCGCCATTGAAATGCTCACCAAGCTCTCCGGCCGGGAGCACCAGGTGATGACCGGCTGCACCGTGCTGACGGACGACGCCCGGGAGACCTTCACCGAAGTCACCACACTGCATTTCCGGGCCCTGACCCAGCGGGAGATTGCCCACTATGTAGACACCGGCGAGCCCATGGACAAGGCCGGAGCCTACGGCATTCAGGGCGGTGCCGCCCTGTTCTGCACGGACATTCAGGGCGACTACTACAACGTGATGGGGCTGCCCGTGTGCCACCTGGGACAGGTGCTGCGGGATTTCGGCATCTGGGAGGGATAATATGCGGCATCTGTTCAATACCAAGCTGAAAATCATCATCATTCTGGCGGTGCTGCTCACTGCCGTGCTGGCTGTGATGGCGGGCCTGACCAACAAGAGTCTGCCGGAGCTGATGGTGCAGGGTGCTCTGGCCCCCTTCCATGCGGCGGCTACCTCCCTGACCAAAACCGCCGAGCGGTACTATAGCTATATGTTCCGCTATGAGGCGCTGGAGGCAGAGAACGAAGCGCTGAAGGCCCAGATTGCCAACATGGAGGATGCCGCCCGAAAGGCCGATGCCACCGAGCGTGAGAACACCCGTCTTCGCAGCCAGCTGAGCTTCAAGGACAGCCACGATACCTATGATTTGGTGGATGCCTACATCATCGGCTGGAGCTCCACCGACTGGTCCAACACCGTCACCATCAACCGGGGTAGCACCTCCGGCATTGCCGAGAACATGGTTGCCATCACCGCCGTGGGCGAGGTGGTCGGCCTGGTGACCCAGGTGGGCCCCAACTTTGCCGTGGTAAAGACGGTGCTGGACTCCACCCTGGAAATTTCCGCCACCATCACCACCTCCGGCTACAACGGAATGGTCAGCGGCGGCTATATCGAAGGAAATGAAAAATACCTGCAAATGGACTACCTGCCCTCCTCCTCCATCATCCGGAACAAGGACCAGGTGGTTACCTCCGGCTCCACCGTGTATCCCCGGGGACTGGTGCTGGGCAAGGTGGTGGATGCCGGCTTCAAGGAGACCGGCGTGGCCAAGTACGCCGTGCTGAAGCCCGCCGCAGACATCAGCTCTCTGGAGCAGATTTTCATCGTGACCAATTTCCGCACTGAAACCGAGGCCATTACCGTACAAACCGATGGAGGGTCCGCTGATGCCCAATGAACCCAGGCCCCGCCGGAAGAAGGCCGCCCCGGGAAAGCGTCCCGCCAAATCCCCGGCCAAGCGCCCCCGTCCCAAGCAAAAGCAGAAGCGGGTGCGCCGCACCATCTATCCCGAATTCCGGCCGGATGGGCGGCGGGTAAGTCTCTTCAAGCCCCTGCATTTCACCCGGCTGCAATGGCTCCGCCTGCTGCGCTGGACGGGCTATATCGTCACATGTCTGCTGTGCCTGGTGCTCCAGGACAGCATTATGAGCCGTATCTCCATCCTGGGGGCCACCACCGACCTGGCCGTGGCCGCCATGCTGCTGATTGCCGTTATCGAGGGCTGTGAGGTGGGCAGCGTATTTATTCTCGTTGCCTCCTGCATCTATTATTTCTCCGGCTCCGCCCCGGGGCCTTATGTGGTGGCCATGCTGACCATCCTGGGGCTGGCAGCCTCCCTGCTGCGCCAGGCGGTGTGGCACCGCAGCCGAGGCTCCATTGTGCTGTGCGCCGGGAGTGCGGCAGTGCTGTATGAAATCGGGCTGTATGTGGTTGGGCTCTTCCTGGGTCTGACCCGGTGGTACCGGTTCTCCCGCTTCTTCCTATGCGGTCTGTACACCGCAGCCGTTATGTTCCCGCTTTACGCATTGATTTATCGCATTGGTCAAATTGGAGGCTACACATGGAAAGAATGACCCGTTTTCGTTCTTATATGCTGCTGGGCCTTTTTGGCTTTGTCATGTTCCTGTATGCTACGAAGCTCTTTTCCCTACAGATCATCGAAACCAAAGGCAATACCGACAACGCAACTACCTATTCCACCATCACCACCGTCCGTGCCGCCCGGGGCGATATCCTGGACCGCAACGGCAATGTGCTGGTGGGCAACCGGGCCAGCTATGACCTGGTATTCAACCACTATGTTATCAAATCTGCGGACAACCGCAACCAGTACCTGTATAACCTGCTGAAAAAGTGCCAGGAGCTGGGAGTTCCGCACAACGACCACTTCCCCATCTCCTCTACCCGGCCCTTTGTCTATACCCTGGACAGCTACAATGACTCCTGGCAGCGCTACTTCCGGACCTTCATGGTGGATTGGGGGCTGGACCCGGACGTTACTGCCCCGCTGCTGATTGAGCGTATGCGGGAGCGCTATGAGCTGCCAGAGGACTGGTCTGACGAGGATGCCCGGGGCGTCATTGGCCTGCGCTATGAGTTCGACCTGCGAGGCGTGACCAACCTGCCCAACTACACCTTCATCGAGGACGTGTCCAGTGAAAACCTGTCCGCCATTCTGGAGCTGAATACCCCGGGCCTGATGGTGGAATCCTCCACCGTCCGGGAATACCACACCAAATACGCCGCCCACATTTTGGGCTACATGGGCGGCATGGACAACGACGACTGGAACAAATACAAGGAACAGGGCTATTCCATGGATGCCTACATCGGCCAGTCCGGCTTTGAAGAGGCCTTCGAGGAATACCTCCACGGTATCGACGGCAGCCGACTGGACGTGGTATCCAAAGAGGGCGCCATTGTCCGCCAGTCCTATCTGGAGGGCAAGGAGCCCATTGCCGGCAACAACGTGGAAACCACCATCGACATCACCCTGCAAAAGGTGGCCGAGGACGCCCTGACCGAGGTTATGCAGAACATGGTGAACCCGGAAATCAACCTCGCCACCGGCGAAAGCACCGGCCTGGATGCCGAGGGTGCCGCCGTAATCGTTATGAAGGTGAAGACCGGCGAGATTCTGGCCTGCGCCAGCTACCCCACCTTCAACCTGTCCACCATGAACCAGGACTGGAACGACATCATGTCCGACCCCCTGAAGCCCTTCTTCAACCGGGCCTTCGGCGCTGCCTATGCCCCCGGCTCCACCTTCAAGATGTGCACCCTGGTTTCTGCCATGGAGCACACCAACAAAAAAGGCGAGCGGATTCTGGGCTATATGGAAACCATTAAGGACGAGGGTGTGTTCACCAGGCTGGAAGGCTTCAGCCCCCAGTGCTTGCTGTACTCCTCCGTGTACGCTACCCACGGCACCATCGACGCCACCGATGCTTTGAAGGTGTCCTGCAACTATTTCTTCTACGAGCTGGGCTACCGGCTCACCTGGGAAATGATGGACGAAACCGCCAAGGGCTTCGGCCTGGGCGAGCCCACAGGCATCGAGCTTACCGAGAAAACCGGCTGGCGCTCCAACCCCACCAGTAAGGCCGCCTCCTATACCGGCCCGGATGCCACCTGGAACGCCGGTGACCGTGTTCTTACCGCCATCGGCCAGTCCGAGAACCGTTATACCCCCCTGCAGCTGTGTGTGTACGCATGCACCCTGGCAAACCGGGGCACCCGGTACCGGGCTACCTTCCTGAACCGGGTGGCCTCCTCGGACTACCGGACGCTGATTAAGCAGAACGAGCCGGAAATCGTAAGCAAAATGGACATTTCCTATGACACCTACGAGGTTTATATGACCGGTATGCGGAAGGTGATCACGGATGTCAGCGGTACTGCCAACAAGTACTTCGGCGGCCAGCAGGACCCGAAGCCCTTCCCCGTGGCCGTGTGCGCCAAGACCGGAACCGCCCAGCACTCCTCCGGCGGCTCTGACCATGCCGCATTTATCTGCTTTGCCCCCATGGAGGACCCGGAAATCGCCGTGGCCGTCTATGGCGAAAAGGCCGCCCACGGCAGCTGGTTGGCTCCCGTGGCCCAGGATATCCTGGAGGCCTATTTCGAAATGGAAGCCGCCAGCGACGTATTCACCTACGAAAACCAGGTAGGCTAATCCCCAAAAGCAAAGCCCGAACCTTTCAACGAGGTTCGGGCTTTCTATTTATTTACCGGAATGTGCCATTCAGCTTTGACAGAACCCGGAGATATTCCTCGGAGTCCTTTTCATAGGGAATGGGCTGAAAATTATTATACCCTGGCTCAGAGCTGATGCAAACCGGAACCAGCGTCCGCTGCCCCAGCCGAACCGTGCCGTCTGCAGAGCGGATGACCTCCTGCTGCACCAGCACCGAATCGTAATCATCCGGGGCACCGTTTCCGCCGAAGCTGAAATTGCCCAGGGAATAGAAGATGATGCCATCCCCATAATCTTCCATACCCTGCAGCACATGGGGATGGCTTCCCCACACAATGTCTGCACCGGCATCCACGGCGGCGTGCGCCAGGCTTCTCTGCTCGTCATTGCACCGATAGCTGCCCTCGCTGCCCCAATGCGCTGCCACAATCACCAGCTCCGCCCCCTGCTTCCGCAGGGAGGCAATGGCATCTACCATCTGCTTCTGATCCATCCGATTGTATGACATGCCATACATTCCCACCTTCAATCCGCATGGAAGGGGAAACAGGCTGGTCTTTTCATGCTCCGCATAGGGTATCTGTGCCTCTTGAAGCAGCGAAAGTGTGGATTCATAGCCTACCTGGCCATAGTCCCGGGTGTGATTGTTGGCGACGCTTACCACATCCACGCTGCACTGGGTGAGAATGTTGATAAATCTGCTGGGCCCACGGAAGGCAAAGCGCTTCTTCGCCGGGAAGCCCTGGTCCGTCAGCGGCCCCTCCAGGTTGATGAAGGTGGCGTCATCCTCCGAAAAATACTGCTGCACATTGCGGAAGGGGTATCCATAATCCTCCCCCACAATTTCCACCAGCCCCAGCTTTGCAGAAAACAGGTCGGGGGTGCCCCCCAGGGTGCAGTCCCCCACAAAGGTCAGCACAAAGTGCTGCTCCTCCTGCTGCTCCGCCCCAGCGGCTCCCAGAGGAAGCAGCAGCGCCAACAGCAGCAGGATTGCAATTTTCCGAAGCCGTCTCATCAGCTTTCCTTGGCACGCTTCTTCATCAGGTCACGCATACGGGCGGCGTGGTCCAGCTCCCGCTTGCGGATGCGCAGGCTCTTGGGGGTGCATTCCAGCAGCTCGTCGTCTGCCAGGAATTCCAGGCACTGCTCCAGGGACATATTTCTGGGGGGTGTCAGCCGGGTTGCTTCGTCGGAACCGGCGGCACGCATATTGGTCAGCTGCTTGCGCTTGCAGACGTTAACGGTCATGTCCTCATTCCGGCTACAAACGCCGATAACCATACCGGCGTACACAGGAGTGCCGGGAGTGATGAACAGGGAGCCACGCTCCTGGGCGGCAGCCAGGCCATAGGCCACGGCCTCGCCGGTTTCGAAGGCCACCAGAGAGCCGGTGAGGCGGCGCTCAATCTCACCCTTCATGGGGGCGTAGGAGTCCAGCACAGAGGACATGATGCCCTCGCCCCGGGTATCCGTCAGGAACTCGTTGCGGTAGCCGAACAGGCCCCGGGAGGGAACCAGGAACTCCAGGCGATAGCGGCTGCCCATGGGGGTCATGCTCACCAGGTCGCCCTTGCGGCGGCCCATTTTCTCAATAACGGAGCCCATGCATTCCTCGGGCACGTCGGCAACCATCCGCTCGATGGGCTCGCATACCTTGCCGTCAATCTCCTTGGTCAGCACACGGGGGGTGGACACGGAGAACTCATAGCCCTCCCGGCGCATGGTCTCCATGAGAATGGACAGGTGCATTTCGCCGCGGCCGGCCACATTGAAGGCATCGGTGCCCTGCTCGGACACGTGGAGGGAAACGTCCTTCAGCAGCTCCCTTTCCAGCCGGTCCCGGAGGTTCCGGGAGGTGACAAACTTGCCTTCCTTACCGGCGAAGGGAGAATCGTTGACGGCAAAGGTCATCTCGATGGTAGGGTCGCTGATTTTCACAAAGGGCAGGGGCTCCACCGCCTCGGGGGCGCACAGGGTGCGGCCAATGGTGATGTCCGCCATGCCGGATAGAGCCACGATTTCACCGGCACTGGCCTCCTGAATGGGGGTCTTGCCCAGGCCGTCGAAGGTATACAGGGCCACCACCTTGCCCCTGGTCTTCACGCTGGGGTCGTGGTAGTCACAGATAATCACATCCTGGTTGACCTTGATCACGCCCTGCTCCACCCGGCCCACGGCGATGCGGCCAACATACTCATTGTAGTCGATGGAGGAAACCAGCATTTGCAGGGGGGCGTTGGCATCGCCCTGGGGGGCATCGATATACTGGATGATGGTCTCGAACAGGGGCTTTAAGTCGGTGCCCATTTCGTCGGGGCTGTAGGAAGCGGTGCCCTGACGACCGGAGCAGAAGATGGTGGGGCTATTGAACTGCTCGTCGGTGGCATCCAAATCCAGCAGCAGCTCCAGAACCTCGTCCATCACCTCGTGGACACGGGCATCGGGCTTATCCACCTTGTTCACCGCCACAATCACCTTGTGGCCCAGCTCCAGTGCCTTTTGCAGCACAAAGCGAGTCTGGGGCATGGGGCCCTCGGCAGCATCCACCAGCAGGATAACGCCGTTGACCATTTTCAGGATACGCTCCACCTCGCCGCCAAAGTCGGCGTGGCCCGGGGTATCCACAATGTTAATCTTGTAGTCCTTGTAGTGGACGGAGGTATTCTTGGCCAGAATGGTAATGCCCCGCTCCCGCTCCAAATCGCCGGAGTCCATAACCCGGTCCACAGTGGCCTGATTTTCACGATAAATGCCGCCCTGCTTCAGCATTTCGTCCACCAGGGTGGTCTTACCATGGTCAACGTGGGCGATGATGGCTATATTTCTGATTTTATCCTGAGATGGCATACATTGCTCTCCTTCTTTTTTATCGGATTTCTTTACTCTCAACAATAAAATATAGCACACCGCAGCAGAAAATGCAATATTTATCCCAAAAGTTTCCCACAGATTTTTCCGGCTTTTCCGCCCCCTTTTCCGGCATTTTGCAACAAAAAGAGGGGAAGCGCCCTAAGCGTTCCCCCCTAGGCTGCAAAATCCCCCTCACTTTGCCGCAAGGGAAGCTGCCCCTCCTGCCTTTGGGGCGGCATTTCCGCAAAAGGCGCACCCAAAAAACAGGGGCTGCCCCGCAAGGCAGCCCCTGTTTTATCCGATTTTGAAGATTCCGGTGGCTTCCAGGATAATCAGCACAAACACCACAGCCAGCAGGCCGCAGGAAATCCACAGGATAATGTCCACTTGCTTGATGGTCACGGGAAGCTTTCCGTACAGCTGCTTCTTTTTGGCGTCCATGGCGGCAGAGAATGCGTCCAGCTGCTTTTCACGCTGGTTCAGTGCCTGCTCCTTTTCCTCCAGAAGCCGCTCTTTTTCCTGAAGCTCCTGCTGGTTCATTACTTCTTAGCCAGGTACTTCCGGATGTCCAGGGCAACGGCCACAACGATGACCAGGCCCTGCACAATGTAGTTGTAGTAGGGGTTGACGCTGAGGAACTGCAGAATAATTTTCAGCAGCTCAAACACCAGCACACCCACCAGGATGCCGGGGACGGTACCGATGCCGCCGGTGGTGGAGACACCGCCGATGGTACAGCCTGCGATGGCCTCCAGCTCGTAGCCGGTGCCCATACTGGCGGAGGAACCACCGGACTTACCGGCCAGCAGATAGCCGGCGAAGGCATACATGATACCGGCAGTGATGTAAATCCAAATGGTGGTCTTGGCGGTGTTGACGCCGGAGACCTCAGCAGCCACTTCGTTGCCGCCGATGGCGTACATATACTTGCCGTGCCGGGTCTTGTTATAGATAAACCAGAACAGCAGGCCGAAAACCAACGCCACGAAGGCAAGGTATGGAATGTGGAAGCCACGGACATTGCCCACACGGCCGGTAATCAGCTTGATGTACTGCTTCTGGAAGCCGCCGATGGGCTGAGCATCGGTCACCAGCAGAGCAATACCATAGATGATGGTCTGGGTGCCCAGAGTTGCAATGAAGGGGGGCACATGGAGCTTGGCGATAATCAGGCCGTTAATCAGGCCCACCACAGCGCCGATGGCCACCACAATCAGCAGAATCAGGAAGATGTTCATCTCGGGAACGCTCTTCCACATACGGCCGGTGTAGTCGCCTCTCTGGCACAGGATACCGGCCAGGCAGGCAGCCAGGCCCACCTGACGACCGGCGGACAGGTCAGTGCCCTTGGTAATCAGGCAGCCGGACACGCCCAGAGCAATCAGGAAACGAACTGCCGTATTGCTCAAAAGATTACTCAGGTTGCCCCAAGAGAAGAAATTGTTCACCACGCAGCCCACAACGATGGCCGCCAGGACCAGAATCACCGCAATGGGATTGCCCTTGATGACATCCCAGGTTTTCGTACCAACATTATGTTGTTTCAGTTTTGTTCCATTCATTATGTCTAGCCTCCGCTCGCTCACTCAAACTGTGTGGCCAATGCCATGATGTTCTCCTGGGTTGCCTCTTTCCCATCCACGAAGCCGGTCACCCGGCCGTCGCACATGACCATGATACGGTCGGACATACCAATCAGCTCACTCATTTCGGAGCTAATCATAATGATGCCCTTACCCTGCTTTGCCAGCTCTGCGATAATGCAGTAGATTTCGTACTTTGCGCCCACGTCGATGCCTCGGGTAGGCTCGTCCAGAATCAGCACATCCGGGTCATTTGCCAGCCAACGGCCAATCAGGACCTTCTGCTGGTTGCCGCCGGAGAGGGACTTAATCAAGGTCTTGGAGGAGGGTGTTTTGATGTTCATCTTGTGAACGTTATCCTGCACCAGCTTCTCCACCTTCTTATTGTTGATGGAAAAACCAAAGTCCAGATACTTTTGCAGGGAAGAAATGGAAATATTATCCGCTACGCTAAGCACGCCCATGATGCCGCTGCCCCGGCGGTCTTCCGTCAGAAGGGCAACGCCGTTGTCGATGGCATCCTTGGGGCGGTCAACCTTCATTTCCTTGCCCTTATAGTAGATGGCGCCCTGCTCATGGGAACGGATGCCGAACAGGCCCTCCATCAGCTCGGTACGCTGGGCACCCACCAGGCCGCCCACGCCCAGGATTTCGCCCTTGTGCAGGGTGAAATTGACCTTGCGGAAGCTCTTGGGGTTGATGGAGGTGAAGTTCTCCACCCGCAGGATTTCCTCGCCCACCACATTCTCCCGGGGGGGATAGAGGTTGGTCAGCTCCCGGCCCACCATCTTGGTAATGATTTTATCCGTGGTCAAATCCTTGGCTTCCCAGGTGCCGATATACTGGCCGTCACGCATGATGGTCACTTCGTCGCCGATGCGCAGAATCTCGTCCATCTTGTGGGAGATATAGACAATGGCAACGTTTTCGGCCTTCAAATCTTCAATAATCCGGAACAGGGCCTCTACCTCGTTCTGGGTCAGAGAGGAAGTGGGCTCGTCCAGAATCAGCACCCGGCAGTTGGCGGAGACAGCCTTGGCAATTTCCACAGACTGCATCTGGGAAACGCTCAGCTCGCCCACCTTCTGCCTGGGGTCAAAGTTCATCCGCACCTTTTTCAGCAGCTCTGCTGTATCGGCGTACATCTTATCATGGTCAACCATGGGAATGAAGCCCAGGAACTTTTTCATGGGATAGCGGCCCAGGAAGATATTCTCGCCCACGGTACGGGCGGGGATGGGCTGAAGCTCCTGGTGCACCATGGCAATGCCCTTTTGCAGAGCGTCCATGGAGTCCCGAATGGTCACCGGTTCCCCGTCAATCTTAATCTGACCCTCATCCATTTTATAGATGCCAAACATACACTTCATCAGGGTGGACTTACCGGCACCGTTCTCGCCCATCAGGGCGTGAACCTTGCCGGGATGAAGCTTCAGCTGGGCATGATCCAATGCTTTCACGCCAGGGAAGGACTTGCAAACCCCGGTCATTTCCAGCACATACTCGGACATGCGTTGAACCTCCTTTGTATCAAGAAAGGACGGGTGAGCCGTTAGACCCACCCGTCGCCCCTCATTTGTTTATGAGTTCATTGCGATGGAATCGCTGACGGTGTAGCTTAGTAATTGGCCTCAGCGTAAGCCTTATCGACCTTCACGTAGTCAACCCAGTAGTAGTTGTCGATCTCTTCGCCGTTCAGAGCAGCAACAGCGACGTCAACAGCCTTGTGGGACTGGCCAATGTGGTCGTTCAGAACGGTGCCGGTCATGTCGCCAGCCTTGATCAGCTGAACAGCCTCTTCCAGAGCGTCAACGCCCAGGACATAGATGTCTTCGCCGACGATACGGCCAGCAGCCTGGATAGCAGCCACAGCGCCCAGAGCCATGCCGTCATTGTTGCAGAAGACGACTTCTACGTCGTAGCCGTGAGCGGTCAGAGCGTTGGCGGTCAGCTCCTGGCCCTTGGCCTGCTGCCAGTTACCAACCTGGTCATCCAGGCACTTGACTTCGTAGCCGGCGTCGGTCAGAGCCTTGACGGAGAACTCGGTACGATACTGAGCGTCGATGTTCTCGGGGTCGCCCTCGATCATGATGTAGTTGATGACGCCGTCACCGTTGACGTCGCCGTGGTTCTCCAGGGAAGCAACGATCTCGCCCTGGAAGGTGCCGGACTGACGGGCGTCAGCGCCCACGTAGCAGACGGTGGGGTTGTCCAGGATGCCTTTGTAGGCTTCGTCCAGGGTCTTGCCGTCCTTGTCGTAAGCCAGGGGCTCACGGTTGATCAGCACCAGGGGGATACCGGCCTCAACCACCATGTCGATGATGGCGTCGGCGGAGGAGGTCTGGACCAGGTTCAGGATGATAACATCCATGCCCTGGGTGATGAAGTTCTGCACCTGGTTGGTCTGCTCGGCCATGTCGTTCTTGCCGTCGGCCATGGTCACGTCGTACTTCACAGTGTCGGTTTCCAGGGTCTTGAAGTAGTCCTGGATTTCGTTGCGGTACAGGGTCATGAAGTTGTCGTCGTAGGTGTAGATGGAGCAGCCGACCTTGTAGGTCTTGACGTCAGCGGCGGAGGCGACGCAAGCCAGGCTCATCACCATAACGACTGCCAGAACGAGAGCGAGGATTCTTTTCATTGGATGATACTCCTTTTCATGATGCGGGATCCTATCCCATTTTTGTACTGAGTGCCCCTCCGGCCTTGTTGCCAGCGGCTTTTCACTCGGTCTGAGGACATTTTACCACGTAAATAGCCTTCTGTCCAGTTGAAAATGACAATTTCCATCTGGCAAAACCCCCAATCTTTTGTGCTATTTTTTGTGAAATATTTTTTCATTTTTGTCTTGTTTTGTCAATTCTTTTACTCCGCACCCATGGTTATATGGTCATTTCATAAAAATGCCCTTCACGCAGCCTGTTTCAGCGGGTAAAATCCGGGGGGCAGCGTTCAGCCCGGGCACCCGGAACGGCCTGAGCCGGTGGGTGCGTTTTCGGGCTGCTGCCTTCCATTTTGCCGAGCCAGACCATGGCCGAAGGGGGAATAAACCGGTGAAACTGGGTTTACATTTTCGGGATTTCATGTATAATAAATAAAAAATATTCAGGAGGTATTTATGGATTACGCAAAGGAATCCCTCCGGCTGCACCGGCAGTGGAAGGGAAAGATTGAAGTGACGGCCACGGTTCCCGCCCAGACCAAAGAGGATTTGTCTCTGGCCTATACCCCCGGGGTGGCAGCGCCTTGTCTGGAAATTCAGAAGGACGTGAGCCAGTCCTACCAGCTGACCCGGCGGCACAATCTATGCGCCGTGATTACCGACGGCTCCGCCGTGCTGGGTCTGGGGGACATCGGCCCCGAGGCCGGAATGCCGGTGATGGAGGGCAAATGCGTGCTCTTTAAGACCTTCGGCGATGTGGATGCCTTCCCCCTGTGCATCAAAACCAAGGACGTAGACGAGTTTGTCAATGCGGTTTATCTTATCTCCGGCTCCTTCGGCGGCATCAATCTGGAGGATATCTCCGCCCCCCGGTGCTTTGAAATTGAGCGAAAGCTGAAGGAAAAATGCGACATTCCCATCTTCCACGACGACCAGCACGGCACAGCCGTTATTACCCTGGCCGGGCTGCAAAACGCCCTGAAGGTGGTGGGCAAGAAGAAGGAGGAGGTAAAAATCGTCACCTCCGGTGCCGGTGCTGCCGCCATTGCCATTGTCAAGCTGCTGCTCAGCGCCGGTTTCCGGAACATCGTCATGACCGACCGTTCCGGTGCCATCTATCAGGGCCGCAGCGGGCTGAACTGGGTCAAGGAGGAAATGGCCCAGGTCACCAACCTCTCCCGGCAAACCGGCACCCTGGCCGAGGTAATTCGGGGTGCGGATGTATTTATCGGTGTCTCCGCTCCCGGCACCCTCACGGTGGAAATGGTGCAGTCCATGGCCAAGGATGCCATTGTCTTCGCCTGTGCCAACCCCACCCCGGAAATTTTCCCGGAGGATGCCAAGCGGGGCGGTGCCGCCGTGGTGTCCACCGGCCGCAGCGACTATCCCAACCAGATTAACAATGTGCTGGCCTTCCCCGGCATCTTCCGGGGTGCCTTTGATGTCCGGGCCTCCGACATCAACGAGGAGATGAAGATGGCCGCCGCCCAGGCGTTGGCGGATCTGGTCTCCCCGGAGGAGCTCAGCGCCGACTATATCATCCCCGCCGCCTTTGACCACCGGGTAGGCCCCGCTGTGGCAGCGGCAGTGGCAAAGGCCGCCAGGGAGTCCGGCGTGGCCCGCATGTAAGTTCAGAATGAAAAAGCAGCGGTAGGAAGCACGGATATCCGTGGCTCCTACCGCTGTAATTATTTGGTTAAGGCTGTCTTCCTATCCGGAAGGTCCGGATTAAGCCTCCGCCGGAACCAGGTGCAGCATCCGAACAGGGATGCGGCGGCCGTCTACCACGGTGCCGAAGTCCAGCTGGAAGGTGGCCATGTCGCCCTTGACGGTGACATCCAGAGGAGTCTCATTGCCCTTGGCATCCAGGAGCATCAGCTGATAGCCCTCCAGAATGCTGGCGGGGACGGTGAAATCGGTCTTGCCGGTGTCCTGGGCCAGGCGGGCGTCGAACTCGAAGCTGACGCAGATGATTCTTTCGCCGTTGGCCAGGGCACCCTGACGCAGCACCAGGTCGCCCTCAGGCGTCCAGCCGGTGATGGGCTTGGTGGTGGCCTTGGTCACCAGCTCCAGCCGGGTGCCGTCGCTGGTCTCGCCGCAGACGGGGCAGACGGAGTAGGACTCTGCCTTATCCCCACCCACGGGGGTGAGCAGGAAGTCCCAATCCACACAGGCGGTGGTCTTCACATGGGGGCAGCCGGGGCGCTTGCAGGGGGCGCTGTTCTGGCCGTTACCGGCGGGGGTCCACTCGGCGTACCAGTGGGACATTGCAGGCACCTTATTGGCAATCATCTTGTCGCCGCAGACGGTGCAGGTGAAGGTGGTGTAGCCCTCCTTGAAGCAGGTGGGAGCGACTACCTTGCCGTCGTCATAGGTGTGGGGCAGCTTCTCCACCACGGTCTGGGGTACCAGCACAGCGCCGCAGCCGGGACGGCCGCAGTGGGAGCCGGCGGTCAGGCCGGTGCTGGTGCAGGTGGCGGCCACAGCCTTATCCTCTACCGGCAGGTGCTCCAGGGGAGCGCCGAAGGACTGCTTGCAGTCGCCGCAGATGGCAGCGCTGGTGCAGGTGGCATTCTTGCTGGCCACATGGTCGGACAGGTCCTTGAAGGTGCCGTCGGTATTGTAGCGCAGCTGCTTATGTCCGTTGTTGCACTCGAAATACTGGGCATGCTTGGTTTCGCTGACCTTCTCATAAGTTGTGGTTGCGTGGAGGCCGGTGCAGACCAGACCCGCAGCATCGCACTCCTTACACAGGCCGGTGGTGCTGGGGGAAGTAGCCATAGCTGCGGCACTCAGGGCCGCAATCAGCAGCACTGCCAGAGCTGCCGAAAGCAGACGTGCAGAAATACTTCTTTTCATATTGTTTCCTCCTTTATGATAGGCTCTTTTTGGGGGCGCCCCCCGGGGATGGCTCAGGTTGCCCCCTGGGCCGTGAAGGGGTCTCCCTTTGGCTTCATTCTATCATTTCGCCGGTGGGTTTGCAATAGTGTTCATGATTTCTTAAGATTTTGGGGTGCGCAAAAATCCCCCCTGCTGTGCGCAGGGGGGAAAACAATCGGATAGGCCGGGGATTACACCAGCTCGATGACTGCCATCTCAGCAGCATCGCCGCGGCGTTCGCCGGTGCGGGTCACTCTGGTGTAGCCGCCGTTGCGGTCAGCGTACTTGGGAGCGATCTCCTTGAACAGCTTATGAGCCACATCCTCTTTGGTGATGAATGCCAGAGCCTTGCGGTAAGCGGCCAGGTCGCCCTTCTTACCCAGGGTAATCATCTTCTCAACAACGGGCTGCACTTCCTTGGCACGATAGAAAGTGGTTTCCATCTTGCCATTATCCAGCAGGTCGGTAACCTGCTGACGCAGCAGAGCCTTTCTCTGAGCGCTGGTCTTACCCAGCTTACGAGTGCCGAACATGAACGTTTCCTCCTTCTTAAAAGGTTAGTTGTTGCTGCCAGTATTGTCTTCGCTGGCCAGGGACAAGCCCATCATTTCCAGCTTCTTCTGGACTTCATCCAGGGATTTCTTGCCCATGTTGCGCACCCGCATCATATCCTCGCCGGTTCTGTTAATCAGGTCGGCCACGGTGTTGATGTTGGCACGCTTCAGGCAGTTGAAGCTGCGGACGGACAAATCCAGTTCATCGATGGTCATGGACAGCTTTGCATCCGGGCGATCCGGGGCCTTCTCCACGACGGTGGAGCTGGTGGCCACGGCATCGGACAGGTTGGTGAACACTGTCAGATGGTCGCTGAGAATCTTCGCCCCCAGGGACACAGCGTCCTTGGCGGGAATGGTGGAATCGGTCCAGACCTCGAGTGTCAGCTTGTCATAGTCGGTTTTGTCACCGACACGGGTGGGCTCCACCGTGTAATTCACCTTGGTCACAGGAGAATAGATGGAGTCGATGGGGATGACACCGATGACGGTCCGAGGCGTCTTGTTCCGGTCTGCGGAAACATAGCCTCTGCCCTGAGACATGGTGATCTCCATATTGAAAGTGGCGTCCTCGCCCAGAGTGCAGATATGCAGCTCGGGGTTCAGGATTTCGACCTCGGCATCTGCCTTGATATCGCCGGCGGTAACTTCACAGGGGCCGACAGCATCAATGTGCACGGTTTTCACACCGGTGCAGTGCAGCTTGGGGGTGATTCTCTTTACGTTCAGCACGATTTCGGTGACATCCTCGGTAACCCCGGGGATGGTGGAGAACTCATGCTGCACACCCTGAATCTTCACAGAGGTAGCTGCATAGCCGGGCAGGCTGGACAGCAGGATTCTGCGCAGGGAGTTGCCCAGAGTCATGCCGTAGCCACGCTCCAGAGGCTCCACGACATATTTGCCGTAGGAGATGTTCTCTGGGGAATCAAAACAGCTGATGCGAGGCTTTTCAATTTCTACCATGAATCAAAACCCTCCTTAGTAGTGTGGGGAGTAAACTCCCCACCAAGCAAATTTGCGGACAAACAGGGGGGAGATTATTACTTGGAGTACAACTCGACGATGAGGTGCACAGCAATATCGAAGTCGATATCAGCCTTGGTGGGCATAGCAATAACCTTGCCCTGGAGGGTGTTCTTATCACGATCCAGCCACTTGGGAGCAGCAACAAATGCATCGTCTTCCTTCAGCTTCTTGAAGAAGTTGTTGGAAACGCTCTTCTCGCACACGGCAACAACATCGCCCACCTTGACCAGATAGCTGGGGATGTCAACACGGTTGCCATTGACGGTGAAGTGACCATGGTTCACCAGCTGACGAGCCTGACGGCGGGAGTTGGCGAAGCCCAGACGGTACACCACGTTATCCAGGCGGCGCTCGACGAAGGTCAGCAGCTCTTCACCGGTGTTGCCGCCCATGCGGGAGGCCTTCACATAGTAATTGTGGAACTGCTTCTCCTGGATACCATAAACAAACTTGACCTTCTGCTTCTCGGTCAGCTGAGTAGCATACTCAGACTTCTTAGCTCTTCTCTGGCCGCCGGGGTTCTTGTTGGAAGTCTTAGAATAACCCATTGCGGCAGGAGAAACGCCCAGCGTTCTGCAACGCTTCAGCACGGGCTGCATATTCTTAGCCATAACGCAAAATTCCTCCTATAGCGTAATCAGACACGACGTCTCTTGGGGGGACGGCAGCCATTGTGAGCAATGGGGGTGACGTCCTTAATCATAACGACTTCCAGGCCGGCAGTCTGCAAAGCACGGATAGCGGCTTCACGTCCCTGGCCGGGGCCCTTCACATAGACCTCAACAGTCTTCAGGCCGTATTCCATAGCAGCCTTTGCAGCGGTCTCAGCAGCAGTCTGAGCGGCATAGGGGGTGGACTTACGGGAGCCACGGAAGCCCAGTCCGCCGGAGGATGCCCAGGACAGGGCATTGCCATCCAGGTCGGTGATGGTCACCATGGTGTTGTTAAAGGAGGAGCGGATATGTGCCGCACCCTTCTCAACCACTTTGCGCTCGCGACGGCGCTTTACAACTTTCTTAGTAGTCTTCGCAGCCATTTTACATATCCCTCCTTACTTCTTCTTGTTTGCGATGGTCTTCTTGGGACCCTTGCGGGTACGGGCGTTGGTCTTGGTGCGCTGACCGTGGACAGGCAGGCCACGGCGATGACGCAGACCACGGTAGCAGCCGATTTCGGAGAGCCGCTTGATGTTCATAGCGGTCTCACGGCGCAGGTCGCCCTCGATGATATAGTGATGCTCAATGGCCTCACGGAGCTGGGCCTCCTGGTCATCAGTCAGGTCCTTGACCCGGGTATCGGGGTCGATACCGGTGGTCTTCAGAACCTGTGCTGCACGAGCAGGTCCAATACCGTAGATATAGGTCAGAGCGACTTCGATCCGCTTGTCGCGGGGAAGATCAATACCAGAAATACGTGCCATAACTTCTCAGCACCTCCTATTAGCCTTGTCTCTGCTTGTGCTTGGGGTTTTCGCAAATTACCATTACGCGACCCTTGCGCTTGATGATCTTACACTTTTCGCACATGGGTTAAACGGACGGTCTTACCTTCATACTGTTTAACCTCCATATGAGAAATCTCTTCTCTTGTTTTACTTACTTCTCCAGGTGATCCGGCCCTGGGTCAGATCATAAGGAGACATTTGAACGGTTACTTTGTCACCGGGCAAGATCTTAATGAAATTCATTCGGAGCCTGCCGGAAATGTGTGCCAGAATGCTGTGTCCATTGCCGATGTCAACTTTGAACATTGCATTGGGCAGTGCATCAGTTACGATGCCCTCAAGTTCGATTACGTCGTCTTTCGCAGCCAAGTCATTAACCTCCTAGGTTGTTTGCTTGCATCCCCCGGCTTAAGAAAGCCAGGTCTCTTCGTAATTCGCCGTTGAGCACTTTGTCGCCGGAAAGAATCTTTGCAGCGACTCTGGTCTCAGATCGAAGTACTTTCTCTATGTGCTTCTGCTTCTTCCGCTTCGGGGTGTCCAGAGTTCTGTTTTTCCCGTTGGCCAGGAGGAGAAATTCCTCCTGAATGCCAACGACGTAATACAGCTCACCCTTGTCCCGCCCCTGGACGGAAACCACCACATCCGAGATCTGAAATCCGGATTTTTCTGGATCCATAGATCAAAGTCCTTCGGTGACGGTGAGTATTTCCGGCTCGCCGTCGGTGATGAGTACAGTATTTTCATAGTGAGCAGCCAGTTTGCCGTCGGCCGTCACCGTGGTCCAGCCGTCGGAGAGCACCTTCACCTGATAGGTTCCGGCGTTCACCATGGGTTCCACTGCGATGGTCATTCCAGGCAGAAGCCTGGGACCCCGGCCCGGTGCGCCAAAATTGGGCACCTCCGGCTCCTCGTGCAGCTGCCGTCCTACGCCGTGACCCACGAAGTCCCGAACAACTGCAAAACCGTTAGACTCCACATACGTCTGCACAGCATGGGAGATATCTTGCACCCGATTGCCTTTCGTTGCGAAGCGAATTCCCTCGAAGAAGGACTGCTTGGTTACATCGATCAGCCTCTGGGCTTCGGTGCTGATGGCACCACAGGCATAGGTAGCGGCACAATCGCCATGAAATCCCTTATAGAACGCACCCACGTCCACGCTGACGATATCCCCTTCCTTCAGGATGTAGCCACCCGGAATTCCGTGGATAATCACATTGTTGACGCTGATGCACGCACTTGCAGGGAAGCCGTTGTAGTTCAGGAACGACGGTTTTGCGCCCTGACTGACGATATAATCGTGAACGGCCCGGTCTATCGCTTTCGTGGACACGCCAGGTTTTACCAATTCCCCTGCCAAGGCACGGGCTGCCGCGGTAATTTTACAAGCCTGGCGCATACAGGAAAGCTCTCGTTCATTTTTGATTGAGATCATACCTGTGCCCCTATCGCAGCGAGGATATCCTCGTTGGCGCGCTCAATGGACTGGCTTCCGTTGACCTCCACCAGACGGCCCAGCTTGCCATAGAAGTCCTTCAGGACCTCGGTGGTGCTGTGATAGACCTTCAGGCGGTTGCGCACAGTTTCGGGAGCGTCATCCTTGCGGATAACCAGCTCGCCGCCGCACTCGTCACAGATGCCTTCCTTTTTCGGCGGATTGGCCACAACGTGATAGCTGGCACCGCAATGGCTGCATACTCTGCGGCCGGTCATGCGCCCCTCAATCTCGCTGTCATCCACCTCAATGGAGATTACATGGTCAATCCGAACGCCCTTATCCTCCAGTGCCTGGGCCTGGGCCAGCGTGCGGGGCACGCCGTCCAGGATGAAGCCCTTGGCACAGTCGGGCTGGGCCACCCGGTCGGCGACGATGCCGAGAATCAGCTCGTCGGGGACCAGGTTGCCGGCGTCCATGTAGGTTTTTGCTTTTTTGCCCAGCTCGGTGCCTTCGGCAATGGCCTCGCGGAGCATATTCCCGGTAGAGATGGCGGGGATAGAGAGCTTGTGAACAAGCAGCTCAGCTTGTGTCCCCTTTCCGGCGCCGGGAGCGCCCAGTAGAATGAGATTCATCCTGCCAATTCCTCCCGATTAGTCCAGGAAGCCCTTGTAGTGACGCATCAGCATCTGGGCCTCCAGAGCCTGCACCGTCTCCAGGGCAACGCCCACGACGATGATGACGGAGGTACCGCCGATGGCCAGGCTGTTGAAGCCGGACATCAGGTCGCCTGCAATGATAGGCAGCATGGCGACAATACCCAGGTAAACAGCGCCAAAGACAACGATCTTGTTGATGACCTTCTGGATGAAGGTAGCGGTGGGCTTACCGGGGCGGAAGCCGGGGATAAAGCCGCCGTTCTTCATCAGGTTGTTGGAAATCTCCATGGGATCGTACTGGATGGTGGAATAGAACCAGCTGAAGAAGAAAATCATCAGGAAGTAAACAACGGCGTAGAAGGCGCTGTTGTTGCTCCACAGGTACTTGTAAGCCCAGCCGCTGTTGGTGCCGGTGAAAGCACAGATGGTAGCGGGCAGGGAGCAGATGGACTGGGCGAAGATGACGGGCATAACGCCGGACATGCTCACCTTGATGGGCAGGTTGGTGTTCTGGCCGCCGTAGACCTTCCGGCCCACCACACGCTTGGCGTACTGAATGGGGATGCGGCGCTCTGCGTCATTGATGAAGACAATGAACAGAATCAGAGCAACCATGCCCACCAGGACAATGACAATCTTCCACCAGGCCATCTGGACCAGGTTGTAGAGCATGGAGGGCAGACCGGAGACGATGTTGGCAAACAGAATCATGGAGATGCCGTTGCCGATACCGAACTCGGTAATCTGCTCACCCAGCCACATCACCAGGGCAGAGCCGGCGGTGAAGGCCAGGATGATGACCAGAGCGGGCAGGAAGCCGGTCTCTTCGATAATGGTGAAGCTGGCGGAGCTGTAGTTTCTGAGCATCATGTAGTATGCCCAGCCCATCAGCAGGCCCAGGGCCACAGTGGAGTAACGGGTGATTCTTGCAATCTTCTTCTTGCCATCCTCGCCCTCATCCTTGGCCAGCCGCTCCAGAGCCGGAATGGCAATGGTCAGCAGCTGGATAATGATGGAGGCGTTGATGTAGGGCTGAATGCCCAGTGCAAAGACCGTGGCCCGAGAGAAGGCGGAGCCGGACATTGCATTGTACAGGCCCAGGATGGTGTTGGACAGGGTCTGATCGAAGTAGGAACGCAGGGTTGCCACATCGATAAAGGGAACGGGGATCACATTGCCCACACGGTAAATCAGAAGGATGAACAGTGTGAAGATGACCTTTTTACGGAGTTCAGGAATTTTCCATGCATTCCGAAGTGTCTGCAACACTTAGATCACCTCGGCCTTTCCGCCTGCCTGCTCAATCTTTTCCTTGGCAGACTCAGAGAAAGCCGCAGCCTTTACAGTGATCTTCTTGGTCAGCTCGCCGGTGCCCAGGACCTTCAGGCCGTTGGGGCAGGTGGAGACGATACCAGCCTCGATAATAGCGGCGGCATCCACAGTGGCGCCGTCTTCAAAGCAGTTCAGCAGCCCGACGTTCACAGCAGTCAGAGGCTTGGCAAAAATGTTGTTGAAGCCGCGCTTGGGGATACGACGAGCCAGAGGCATCTGGCCGCCTTCGAAACCGACGCGAACCTTGCCGCCGGAGCGGGCCTTCTGGCCCTTGTGACCACGGCCGCCGGTCTTGCCGTTGCCGGTACCGATGCCGCGGCCCTTGCGCTTGCCCACCTGAGTGGAGCCTGCGACAGGAGAGAGTTCATGGAGCTTCATTCTTTTTCCTCCTCCTTATTAAACTTCTTCAACCTTCAGCAGATAGCCAATCTTGGCAATCTTGCCCCGGGTCTGGGTGTTGTCGGGCTGGATGGTGACCTGGCCGATCTTGCGAAGGCCCAGGGAGTTTGCGGTAGCGATGTGCCGCTCCAGGCGACCGTTCAGGCTCTTAACAAGCGTAATTTTCAGGTTTGCCATGTTAATTGCCTCCTTACACAATTTCTTCCACGCTCTTACCGCGGACGGCAGCAACCTGCTCGGGAGAACGCAGAGAGGTCAGGCCAGCCATGGTAGCCTTGACCACGTTCTGAGGGTTGTTGGAACGCAGGCACTTAGCGCAGATGTTCTTGATGCCAACAGCTTCCATGACGGCACGGACAGCGCCGCCGGCGATAACGCCGGTGCCTTCGGGGGCGGGCTTGAGCATGACAGTGCCGGCGCCGAAGATGCCGATGACATCGTGGGGAATGGTATCACCAGCCAGGGAAACCTTGACCATGTTCTTCTTGGCATCGGCGATGCCCTTGAGAATAGCCTCGGAGACCTCGGCGGCCTTGCCCAGGCCGTAGCCAACGGTACCCTTGCCGTCACCGACAACCACCAGGGCGGAGAACTTCATGACACGGCCGCCCTTCACGGTCTTGCTGACACGGTTCAGGTAAACGACCTTTTCAATGAGCTCGGATGCTTCATTGTTAGGAGTCTTATTGTAAGCCATTTCTTTTCCTCCTCACCTTAGAACTGAAGTCCGCCTTCGCGGGCACCCTCGGCCAGAGCAGCCACACGGCCATGGTACACATAACCGCCGCGGTCGAAGACAACCTCTTCGATGCCCTTTGCCTTGGCACGCTCAGCCAGGACGGTGCCCACCTTCTTGGCAGCTTCGCAGTTGCCGGTGGAGCCTTCAAATTCCTTCTCCAGCGTATTGGCGGAAACCAGAGTTACGCCGTTGACGTCGTCGATAATCTGGGCGTAGATGTTCGCATTGCTGCGGAACACGTTCAGACGGGGACGCTCGGGAGTGCCGGAGACCTTGCCACGAACACGGACATGCCGCTTCAGGCGCATTGCTTTCTTATCAATTCTGCTGACCATTTCGGCACACCTCCATTACTTCTTACCACCGGTCTTACCAACCTTGCGGCGGACGACCTCAGTGGTATACTTGATGCCCTTGCCCTTGTAGGGTTCGGGGGGACGCTTGCCACGGACTTCGGCAGCGAACTGGCCGACGGCCTGCTTGTCGATGCCGTGGATGATAATCTTGTTGGGGTTGGGAACCTCAATGGTGATGCCGGGGATTTCGTCCACGAAGACCTCGTGGGAGAAGCCCAGGCGCATGACCAGCTGATTGCCCTTCTTCTCAGCACGGTAGCCGACGCCGTTGACGTCCAGCTCCTTGGCATAGCCCTTCTCCACGCCCTCAACCATGTTGTGCAGCAGGGTGCGGGTCAGGCCGTGCAGGGACTTGTGCAGATGCTCTTCATCGGGGCGGTCAACAATCAGCTCATTGCCCTCAACCTTCAGGATCATATCGGGATGGAAGGTGTAGGTCAGGGTGCCCTTGGGGCCCTTCACGGTGACAACATTGCCCTCGGCAATATCCACCGTGCAGTTTGCCGGGATAATAACCGGCTTCTTACCAATTCTAGACATTTCCGAATCCTCCTTACCAGACAAAGGCCAGGACTTCGCCGCCGATGTGGTTTTCCCGAGCCTTCTTGTCGGTCATAACGCCCTTGGAAGTGGAGACAATGGCGATACCCAGGCCCTTGAGAACCTTGGGCAGCTCTTCCGCACCGGCGTAAATTCTCAGGCCGGGCTTAGAGACACGGCGCAGGCCGGAAATGACTGGCTGCTTCTTGGCCAGATACTTCAGGGTGATATGAATGGTGCCCTGGTTGCCGTTGTCCACAACGGTATAGGCCTTGATATAGCCCTCGTCCAGCAGAATCTGGGCAATGGACTTCTTCAGGTTGGATGCGGGCACATCCACGGTTTCGTGCTTTGCAGAGCTGGCGTTCCGGATACGGGTCAGCATATCTGCTACGGGATCGGTGATTTGCATGTTAATATCCTCCTTATAGAAGTTACGGGCTTAACCCGTGAAGATACGGGGGTATCCGGGGAATGCGAGGACCGCACAGGCGCTCCCCCATCTTCCCAGGACTTCCCGAATCTGTCTTACATTAGAAACTCGACCTTACCAGCTGGCCTTACGGACACCGGGAATCTGGCCCTTGTAGGCCAGCTCACGGAAGCAGATACGGCACACGCCGTAATCACGCAGGTAAGCATGGGGTCTGCCGCAAATCTTGCAGCGGTTGTAGCGGCGGCTGGAGAACTTAGGCTCAGCCTGCTGCTTCAGGATCATAGACTTCTTGGCCATATTGTAATCCTCCTAATCAAGCATTGAAGGGAGCGCCCAGCTGGCTCAGCAGCTCTTTGGCTTCCTCATCATTGGTGGCGGTGGTGCAGATGCAGATATCCATACCACGGATCTTGTCCACCTTATCGTACTCGATTTCGGGGAAAATCAGCTGTTCCTTCAGGCCAAAGGCGTAGTTGCCACGGCCATCGAAGGAGTTGGGGCTGATGCCACGGAAGTCACGGACACGGGGCAGGGCCACGCTGAACAGGCGGTCCAGGAACTCGTACATCTTCTCGCCCCGGAGGGTAACCTTCACGCCGACGGTTTCGCCCTCACGGACCTTGAAGTTAGCCACGGACTTGCGGGCCTTGCAGGTCACGGGCTTCTGGCCGGTGATGGCTGCAATGTCCTTGCAGATGGCTTCGATTTCCTTGGCATTGTTCTTGCTCTCGCCGCAGCCGACGTTCACAATCACCTTGTCCAGCTTGGGAATCTGCATAACGCTCTTGTAGCCGAACTTCTTGTTCAGAGCGGGAGCGATTTCAGCAACATATCTTTCTTTCAGTCTGCTAGCCATAAATCATTCTCTCCTCTCTCAGATTTCGGCGCCGCACTTGCGGCAGATGCGGGTCTTCTTGTCGCCCTCAACCTTGAAGCCGACACGGACACCCTTGTTGCACTTGGGGCAGAACAGGGCAACCTTGCAGGAGCGGATGGGGGTCTCGCGCTTGACGATGCCGCCCTCCTCGCCCTGACGGCGGGGCTTGGTGTGGCAGGTAGCCACATTGACCTTCTCCACGATAACCTTGTTCTCGGCGGGCATGGCCACCAGGACCTTGCCCTTCACGCCCTTGTCCTTGCCGGACAGGACGATGACGGTATCATTCTTCTTAATGTTCATTCCTTCGGTTCCCCCTTAAATGACTTCGGGAGCCAGAGACAGGATCTTCATGAAGTCCTTCTCACGCAGCTCACGTGCCACCGGTCCAAAGATACGGGTACCCTTGGGGTTCTTGTCTTCCTTGATGATCACAGCAGCGTTCTCATCAAAGCGGACATAGCTGCCGTCCTCACGACGGACGCCCCGCTTGGTACGGACGATCACAGCCTTGACGACCTCGCCCTTCTTCACCGTGCCGCCGGGAGCAGCCTTCCGGACGGAAGCCACGATAACATCGCCGATGTTGCCGAACTTCCGCTTGGAGCCGCCCAGGACGCGGATGCAGTGGATTTCCTTGGCGCCGGTGTTGTCGGCAACCTTCAGATAGCTTTCCTGCTGAATCATTTACGCCGACCTCCTTACTTCGCCTTTTCGATGATTCTGGTGAGTCTCCATCTCTTGTCCTTGGACAGGGGACGGGTCTCCATGACCTCAACGGTATCGCCGATGCCGCACTCGTTGTTCTCGTCGTGGGCCTTCAGCTTGTAAGTCCGCTTCATGGTCTTCTTGTACAGAGGATGCTGCACGCTATCCTCAATCGCAACCACAATGGTCTTGTCCATCTTATCGGAGACAACCTGACCAATTCTGGTTTTGCGGAAAGCTCTGGTATTTTCAGTCATAATCGCTTACCTCCTCAGACGTTGGTCTCTTTCTCACGAATAATGGTCTTGATGCGGGCAATGTCCTTTTTCACGGCGTTCAGACGCATGGGATTGTCCAGCTGGTTGGTTGCATGCTGCATTATCAGCATGAACAGGTCCTTCTTCAGCTCGTCCAGCTTCTTAGCCAGTTCCTCATTGGACAGGTTCTTGAGTTCTTTTGCCTTCATCATTATTCACCACCAATCTCAGTTTCGACTTCCTTGGTGACGATGCGAGTCTTGATGGGCAGCTTGTGCTGAGCCAGACGCAGAGCCTCGCGGGCCACATCCTCTGTAACGCCGCCAATCTCGAACATCACCTTCTGATTCTTAACGACTGCGACCCAGCCTTCGGGGGCGCCCTTACCGGAACCCATACGGGTGCCCAGGCCCTTCTTGGAATAAGGCTTGTCGGGGAAAATCTTGATCCAGACCTTACCGCCACGCTTGGTGTAGCGGGTCATGGCGATACGGGCGGCCTCGATCTGATTGCCGGTGATCCAGCCGGGCTCCAGAGCCTGGATGCCGTACTCACCGTAGGAAACCTTGTTGCCGCGGGAGGCAGCGCCGGTCATACGGCCACGCTGAACCTTGCGGTACTTTACTCTTTTAGGCAGCAGCATCAGCGATTACCTCCTTCTCTGCGGTTATTGGGACGATCACCGCTGCGGCGCTCACGGCGCTCGCCGTTGCCACGACGCTCGCCATTGCCACGGCGCTCACGGCGCTCACGGGGAGCGGGTTCGGGAGCAGCGGCACGCAGGGTGGTGTTCAGGACCTCGCCCTTGTAAATCCAGACCTTCACGCCGATGCGGCCGTAGGTGGTGGCAGCCTCAGCGAAGCCGTACTCGATGTCGGCACGGATGGTCTGCAGGGGGATGGTGCCCTCATGATAGCTCTCGGAGCGGGCGATTTCGGCGCCGCCCAGACGGCCGCCGCAGGTGACCTTGATGCCCTTGGCACCCAGGCGGGTGGCCTGCTGCATGGCCTTCTTCATGGCCCGGCGGAAGGAGATACGCTTCTCCAGCTGCTGAGCAATGTTCTCGGCCACCAGCTGAGCGTTCAGGTCAGGAGAGCGAACCTCAACGATGTTCAGGTTGACGCTCTTGCCCAGCTTAGCCTCCACGTCCTTGCGCAGGTTCTCGATTTCGGCACCAGCCTTACCGATGACCACGCCGGGGCGGGAGCAGTGGATGTTGATCTTCACCTTGCCGTTGGAGCGCTCGATTTCAATCTTTGCGATGCCGGCGGCATAGAGCTTGTTCTTCAAATACTTACGGATGTTGTAGTCTTCAACGATCAGGTCGCCGACCTTGTCCTCACGGGCGTACCAGTGGGAATCCCAATCCTTGATCACGCCAACCCGCAGTCCATGGGGATTAACTTTCTGTCCCATAGCTACCTCCTGATTAAGCCTTCTCGCTCACACCGATGGTGATGTGAGTGGTTCTCTTATTGATCCGAACGAAACCACGACGGGATGCGAT
>Ga0129312_1000159_pt1 | contig 68229 bp, 66 predicted proteins | sample O827metagenome_FD_94434 | JGI IMG/M metagenome (GOLD analysis project Ga0129312, IMG submission 94434) | Orangutan group fecal microbial communities from Wisconsin, USA - O827 metagenome | ecosystem: Host-associated > Mammals > Digestive system > Large intestine > Fecal | place: USA: Wisconsin... | reverse complement strand
TAAATTCTTGTTTAACTTTTTATTAACTTCTATTTTTTCTTCTATACACTGAATAACAGAAGCAACTTTTCTTTGTTTTTCAATTGGTATATATGGGATTTTTATCTCTTCTAAATGTGGAATTCGTAAATTGCTTACTGTCGTGCCAGTTCCCTCACTCCACGAAATCTGATGCTGTACATATCTTGACTGAAGACAGTATAAAAAATAATGTTTATCACATATTTTTTCATTTACACGCAGTAAAACCATCCTTTGTCCTAAACAGCATTCCACATTTTCTGGAATCATTCCTACTTCTCCCATTGGTGCTTCTCTTGTAATAATTATATCTCCACCTCTTGGGATTGCCCTTCTTATTCTCTTCTTAAAATTTTCCTCATCCGTATAAGATGGATTACTCAAATCAATATGCCCGTTTTTTATATTATTATTTCTAATAACAATTTTGCCTTCCGACGTCCATTTAGGTGTAAAATGCGGACAATCCACAACAATATCACATACTTCCTTTATCGTTTTAAATTCATTCATCCGAAGACTCCTTTAACTTCATGTACATTCTTTTCCATGCTCTGGATGGTTGTAAGCAAATATGGTTTTCTCTAGCATATGCACACACTGAGCCCAACATATAATATTTACATATATCCGAATTATTAGCTCTACATCCATATGTTTGAGTTTCCGAATCTTCTTTTCGCAAAGCTTCTTTAAATGGAATATGTAATTCAGATTTCATACCCAATCGCCTTCAACTTTCTTCTAATTTCATCTTCCAATTCATGACTCTTTTCAAACAATCCTGAAAGTTCCGAAGTCAGACGATTCATCTTTTCGTCAAATGGCTCTCCGTCATCTTCCTGTTCTTCTATACCAACATACCGTCCCGGTGTCAGAATATAATCCTGCTTAGCTATTTCTTCTATATCCGCCACGGCACAAAAGCCTTTTACTTCCTCCAGTGAATCATCAACAAATGCCTCATAAGTATCCGCAATTTTATTAATATCCTCATCTGTCAATTCACGAAGCTTACGGCTTACCATTGTCCCCATTTTACGCGCATCGATAAATAATGTTTTACCGGATTGTTTTTTCTGCTTATTCAAAAACCACAGTGAAACTGGAATCTGTGTTGTATAGAATAACTGTGTCGGCATAGCCACAATGCATTCCACCAAATCTGCATTAACGATATTTTCACGAATATCACCCTCACCACCTGTCTGGGAAGAGAGTGAGCCATTGGCAAGTACCATACCCATTCGTCCTGTCGGAGCAAGATGGTAAATCATATGCTGCAGCCATGCAAAGTTGGCGTTGCTTGCCGGAGGTGTACCGTATTTCCAACGCACATCCTCTTTTAACTGATCTGCACCCCAATTCGAGAGATTGAACGGCGGATTTGCCATAATATAATCTGCACGTAATGTTGGATGCCGGTCATCCAGAAAAGTATCCGCAGCATAAGTTCCCAAATCCGGTTCAATACCTCGGATAGCAAGATTCATCTGTGCCATCTTCCATGTTGTCGGGTTAGAATCCTGTCCATAAACAGAAATATCATCTATATTTCCACTATGGTCATCTATAAAACGTGCTGACTGTACGAACATACCACCTGAGCCACAGCAAGGGTCATAGACACGCCCTTTAAAAGGCTTCAATACTTCAACTAAAGTACGTACAACACAAGATGGTGTGAAGAATTCACCGCCGCGTTTGCCTTCCTGTTCAGCAAACATAGATAAGCAATACTCATATGTTCTTCCAAGAATATCTTTTTCACTGCCATGCTCAATCATCTGAATATTGGTAAATAAATCAACCACATCACCCAAACGGCGTTTATCCAATTCCGGACGTGCAAAATTTTTCGGAAGAATATCTTTCAGACGTTTATTTTCTTTTTCAATAGAACGCATTGCATCATCTATAACCGTGCCAATTTCAGGTGTATGTGCCTTTGCTGCAATTTCACTCCATCTGGCACCGGCAGGAACAAAGAAAATACCCACAGAAGTATATTCATCCGTATCTTCTTCAAAGCCGTCTCCTTCTTCAACTAATGCTTTATATTTTTCATCAAAACGATCCGAAATATATTTCAGAAAAATCAAACCTAATACAACACTTTTATATTCAGATGCATCCAAATTGCCTCTAAGCACACATGCTGCATCCCAAATTTGTTTCTCAAAACCTATATCCGCAGTATTTTTAGCTGCCATTTTTGCCTTCCTCCTCTGCCAGGTATTTTATTTCTTCGAATTACCTGGCACTTATCTATACAGCTCGACAAATCAGGGTTTGTCGGATTAATACATCTAGTATATCACACAATGGTCAACTTCGACATATTCCTGCTTCATTCTGATAAAGAAGTTCCAATAATTTTTACCGTCAAAATAAAAACAGAGAGATAAATCACTATCTCCCTGTCAATATGTCTATTCTTTTATCCAATTTCTAACCATCATCAACGCATATCCCAGCAGATTCTGTCCTCTCCATTTCTCCGGTTCCAGTCTATTTGAATCCTTCATCGACAGACCGATTCCCCATATCCGGTCATTAACCGCACATTCTGCCAGAATGCTGTTCTCCGTATCCAACAACTGCTTTTTCAAATCTTCATTCTGTGCAAATTTCTCCTTGAGGCCTTCATACACAATCAGCTGCCGAACGCCGTTCCAATAACTGTCATTGTAGCCTTTCACCTGTCGTCCGAGTGATTTTATAAGCGCTACATCTGTTGTCGCTAATATTTTCTCAGCAATCTCTTCATCTTTAAAGCAAACTGCTTTTTGATACATCATATACTGTTCCATTGAAGAAAAGCTAATTCCATTGACTGTAAATTTCGATAAAGCCCAATTGCTCAAATATCCGTTTTCTTCATCCGGGTTATGAAAACATATAACCTTCATTTTCTTACATTCTCTTTCTACTATAATCTTATTTTGGTAGGTATCCATGCACATATGTTTTATATATTCATAATGTAAATTATTGACATCAATCATTTATTGACAAATGCATCCTCTATGTTATACTTAATATAGGTTTATAGTGTCTTTGTGTTGGTGTTTGTTTACATTCGCCGCACTACCTGTATCCGCGTCGTCTAAGTCTCCGTGATGGTGTCTGCTTGCAGATGCTTGAATCACGGGGTCTTTTTTTGTCCATAACGAAGATAATCATAGATTCGAATCATCCTATTAAGATTACTGCGATCTACAGCACTCAAAGAACTAAGTATATTGACATTTCTTTCGAATATTCTCTCTAATATCTGCTGATATTGATCAACATCTATTTTTTCTTCTGGTAAAAATCCCAATAATCGTATTGCTTTTAACAAATTATCTTTCTCATCCATCCAAATTTCCATTGCACTTCTGCCGGCAATCGCTGTTTTATTGCGTTTAATAGCTGCCTCTGTAACAATATCACTATACGAATATGCTGCCCTTTCTTCCGCCATTTTACTTTTGTATGACGAATTCACAATGTAATACCATGGCGGCAGCTTCCATGAATTTTGCTTTGCTAATTCTGGATATACATACTCAAGCATTTTATCACACGAATACATAGAATCATGTAAGACAATATTTCGATACCATTGTTCTGAATTAACAGCCCTTGCCAAGCCATATACCCCAGTCGAAGCCAACCCAATACTGAGAGCCAACATATTTTCGTCAATGCGTCCATCATCTAACGCAGCTACCTGCATTGTAGGCCCTGGTTGCTGTGTTAATGCAAAAGTATACAATTCATTTTTAAACCTTCTCAGTAATTTAACTGGGAGAGCTGCCTTTTTTACAGCCAATGCATCATACAAAATACTAAAATCAGAAAGTGTAACTTTTGTCATTTCAATCAACTTTCCATCTATTATCAACGAATGTGCGGACACTTCACAATCATTAAAATCTTCCTGATAGTCCACAAATACAAATCTATTTTGCAATGCACTAATTTTATCTTTAGGCAGACATTCTACAATATTTCCAAGAATCATTTGAACATCCGAATCTGAAATAGAATAACCTATAAAAATAATCGGATACTCCATAAAAATAGTCATAAGCTTTGCTGCAAGATATTTTCCCTTATCTCTGAAAAACTGATAATCATTTTTGTTAATGACAATAGAACTCGGTGACCGTACCGAACCATGAATTTTATATATTTCCGCAATTCCCTGCAATTGTGAAAACACCAGTTCATCCTGTCCTATAAAGGACTTATAACCCTCAAAAAAATCTTCAAAAAAGCAATCATAGTTTGTTGTAATAACACCAGAAATATTATTTTTAGCAATACTCTGAAGTTTCTCTACCTCTTCCAAGTACTCTTCATTCACTACAGACAATGAATTTATATATTCTGCAATTTCTGCTTTAAACGGTGAAACCCCCTCCGCTACAGCCTTCTTGACTTGTTCTGATTCTGAGCGAATTTCTTCAAAATTTTGAAACCATGCCTCATTAAAATCTTTTTCAATATAACTGGCAATCGTCGGCAATTGCTTTACTGTTTCTAATTCAGTCACTTTACTCTCATAATATCGAAATGCAAACTGATCCTTTTTTATCTTTTCAGCAAAATACGTCAACAATCCTACCCAGTCTGGCAAACCATAATATCTTCTGGTAATCCCCGAACCTGCAAATAAAAATGGTGTTGTGTTAAACCCCGCAACGACATCTTGTAAAGTCATATTCTTCATCCCCTTACTTAACCTTCTTCTTTACAACTCCTAAAAATTTCTCTATTTCCTCCGAAAAGGATTTTTTCTTTTGTTTTTACTAGTAAAAAAACTCTTCAGCATTTACATTTTTCATTACCGAAGAGTTTTATCTTACAACAATGCACACATCTCAAAGAATTATTTTCATCGTTGTTTCTAACGCATTTATTTACATATAGTATACCCAAAAATCAATTTTACGTCAACATCACATCCAAGTTAAAACCACTTATATCTTCTGAACAACGATTTAATTTTATGCAGCAAAATCTGTAATATATTTGAAATCTTTTGCTCTTCCTGTATCTTTCTCTTCTCAACCACATCCGGCTCTATCTGTATAACATTTTCTTTCTCTTCCAGTTCTGCTGCCTGTCGTTCGCTCTTCAAATGCTTCTCAAATGAATAATTTTCAATATACGTCAGAAGCTGCGAAAATGACTTGTTCTCTATCTTCTGATTATGAAAGCCTTCTGTTATGTACCGCTCCTCAGGACCTGTTTTCACATAATTATTATGCCAGAGTTTTGGATACTTATTGGACAGTCCCTTAATTATCCACCTGTCCTCAGCACTCTCCACTAGCATTTCCTCCATGGATGTCGCGTGAAATTTCATCCCCAAGTCCATGACACAGTGTTTGATTTTTCTGAGAGAAACACCCTGATCCCGAAGTATCTTATCACATAAGCCAATTTGCTTTGTATTTGGATAACAGGCTTTTCTGAGATAGATTCTTCTCTGACATTTTGGACATATTTCTTTATCCGGTATTTCTCCGGAGGCTTCAAATTCTTCCGGCAGAATTTCTTTCACATCCACACAATCTTTGTCATGAAAATATCTGCTATCGCTTCCATAAAAATACAACATCTTTTGATTGTCCAACAAGCTTTGCTTCCTGCTATTGCGATACCGTTCTTCCTGTGTCAGCTTTTTCTCTTCGTACCTTATCGTATCATCTGCAATCACCGGTACACTGCCCGTTCTCTGCAAATGATCAAATACCAATATATCTTCCGGCTGCTCAATCGAACTGCTGTCATTTTCATTGGCAATTTTAATTCCTTTATTGACGCTGCGCTTCAACAACTTCCACGAACTATTAAATCCAGCCTCGGACAGATAGACATTTCCATTCGTTACATCAACCGTTGCTGAAACGCAATGAAGAAATTTCTGCTTACGTGTATCGATAATAACAAGGCCGCATGGTTCCAAATTATCCTGTATTTCATCATATCCCGTAATTCCTTTTAACTTCTTCGGATAAATGATCAGCTTCTTATCAATCAATTCTTCTCCCCAGACAAATAAATCAGCATTGAATCTTACTGCTATTCTTTGAAGTTCATCACTGTAACATGCTTTCTCACTTTTTGTTTTCATACATGACCTGCCCCTTACTCTGATTAATTCCCGTTCATCTGCTATCTATATCATTATATGCGATGACGTGTCCAATAAAAATGACAGGCTCACGATGTAACTTGAAATAATTCATAAGAAATAAAATAACAAAAAACAGCCTTTACAAACAGTGTCACCACCATTTGTAAAAGCTACTCATCATTTTACAATATGATTCAATTTTCCAAGGCCAATAAATCAATTCTCCCCTTTCAATTTCCGGTAATAAACATAAAACATCGGTGCTGTCGTACACACGGCAATGGTATCTGCAATCGGTTCCGCCAGATAAACGCCCATGACTGCATCCGAACATAGATGAGGCAAAATGAAAATAAGCGGTATCAATATGACGATCTTGCGCCAGATAGTGAGAAATATGGCCTTCGGTGCCTGGTCCAGTGCCACAAAGCTGTACTGACAGGCCACCTGTATCCCATAAATCAAAAGCATCGCCAGATACACACGCATACTTTTCCGGGTGAAGGCAATCAGGGCCGCATCACTTGTAAATACAGATGCGACAGCCGCCGGCATTGTCATACAGATCAGCCAGATGAGAAAGGAACCGCTGACACAGCAGATCAGCAATAAACGAAAGGTTTGCCTGACCCTGGAAATATTCTTTGCGCCCAGATTGTAGCTGAGCAGCGGCTGTGCCCCCTGTACAAGTCCCGGCAGAAGAAGCATCACAAACTGCATCACACTGTTGAGTATACTCATGGATGCCACCGCCATATCACCGCCGTACCTTTGCAGGGATGTATTAAAGCTGATGGCCACCATATTTTCTGTCAGCTGCATCAATGCCGGTGATATGCCGAGTAAGATACATGGGCCGATCAGGCGCCCATCAAAACGAATGTTTCCGAAATATAAATGCAATTTACTTTTTCTGCCTGTGAGATAACGAATAACAAAGCATGCCGACACGCCCTGTGAAATAACAGTTGCCCATGCTGCACCTTTAACACCCATGCCGAAACCATTCATTAATAATGCATCCAACGCAATATTGGTCCCTGCTCCTACCGCTATATTTTTCATACTGATCAATGTTTTTCCCTGGGCTGTGATAAATGCATTCAGGCCCAATGTTAATTGTGTAAACAGCGTCCCCAGACAATAAATATTCATATAATCCACAGCATACCGAATCGTGTCATCACTGGCACCAAACAACTGCAGGATTTTCTTCCCGAAAATGAGCATGATTCCCGTCAAAACAATCGACAGAACAATCAACAGCCAGGTGCAGCTGCCCATGATTTTCTCTGCCTGCCTGTTATCGCCTTTTCCCATATAAATAGATGCTTTTGGCGCACCGCCCATACTCACAAGGGCCGCAAAAGCAGAAATTGCCAAAATCACGGGTGCTGTTACACCGACGCCTGCCAAAGCCTGCTGACCCGCTCCCGGAATATGCCCGATAAACATTTTATCGACAATATTATATAAAATATTGATGAGCTGTGCTGCCACCGCCGGAACCGCAAGCTTGAGAAAAGCGCTCACAACAGGCATGGAAGCCAGCAAATCATTCTCTTTTTTTAATTCTTCATTTTTCAAAAAAATCACCTTCAAACTATGACTCCATTATAGTCTGAAGGTGATTCTCTTAAAAGTAATTATCTAATTTATCAGTCACTCATAAATTACAGAGCAGCCTATATCTTCTTACACACCGGAATCAGCATTCCGCCCACGGCGTTGCCAAGACTGATCACAACCACACACAGAAATGCTCTCACGGACCACATCTGCGCCACGGATACATAGAACATATCCGCAATGCAATGCTCGAACCCACAGAGAATGAATCCGGCCACACAAACGAACAAAATCAAGGGATTTTTTGTCTGTTTATAGCCCTCCACGGCAATGTACATCAGCGCACCGCAGAATATGCCCAGGATAAACAGGCTGATCAGGCTGTCATCTACTTTGATCTGACACATACTCTGTGCCTTTTCGGAGATGCCGGCAATTCTGCTGCCAAGCACGCCCATGGCCGCCAGCCATGTACCGGCCAGATTGCCCGCCCAAATAATGATCAGATCAATGATATAGGATTTTGGCTGTTCCACCGCATAACCGACTTTGCCCGTAAACAGGTTCAGACCATGCACGCAGATGGAATACAGTCCCGCCGTAAACATCAGCGCCCCCACGATCTTATTCTCCAAAGACAGAAACACAATACCGCCGATGCCGATGGCAGCACCCGCCAGCACAGCCAGGGCAAATAATCTCACATACTTTCTCATACTCTGTACCTCCAAATTCTCATTGAATTTCTGTAATGCTCCGGCATCAACCAAACTCATCTGAAATCACCAACTGCCCCAGAACCGGACTTCTTGCCGTTCCTCTTACAAGCACGGGCTTTGGCGCACGATTCGCAAAAAAAGACGACCGCTGAGCATCACTGCCCAGACGGTCGGCATTCAAATCCATTCATACTTCCTGTGGTCAATTCCACTTCCGTCAGTCGTATAAACTGACTTCATCATACTGGAACTTCACCCGCTTGTCAAGCCATTTTCCACATTTAACAATCCCATATGCTTCTGCACATGGCTCACATCGATGGCACCGTGCTTCAGCACTTTCTGATATTGCCGATTATAACGGTCACTACCACACTCTTATGTCAGGGATTAAGCCAAAAGTCCCTTCAGCACTTTCACACAGCCCTCTATTCCCAATTCACCGGAATTCAGCACGATATCATAATTGCGGTAGTCATCCCATCGCTTCATGGTATTGGCTCTGTAATAGTTGGCCCGCTTTTTATCATACTTCTTTCTGACAAGCTCCATCCGGTTCGACGAGATCTGATAATCCTCCCGGATTCTCTGCTGCTTGAAGGCTTCATCCGCATGAATAAAGACTTTCACCACACCTTTGCTGTCTTTCAGTGCTTCGCTGGCACAGTGTCCCATAAACACTGCGGGACCATTCTGTGCCAGACTTTGAATAGCAGCCTGCTCAGCCAGGTAAACCTTGCCTTCATCAGAAAGCATATTCATATCCCCTGACTGTGCTTTGCTCATGACAAACACCGTGTAGAGAAAGCTGTTGGTAACGCCCTCTTCATACTGTTCAATCTGTTCCACGGAAATATCATATTTCCCGGCAACACACTCAAGAATTTCTCTGCCGTAACACGGCATTTTGCATTCCTTTGCCAGCAGCTCACCGATTCTGGTGCCGCCGCTTCCAAATTCTCTTTCAATTGTTATGTACTGATACTTCATCCGGCTTACCTTCCTTCTTATGACGCCTGATCAAACTGGCTGTTGTACAGATCTGCATAGAAACCGCCTTTTGCCAGCAGTTCCTCATGATTGCCGCTCTCGATAATGTCGCCGTCCTTCAATACAAGAATCAGATCCGCATTTTTAATTGTGGACAGACGATGGGCAATCACAAAGGATGTACGATTCTGCATCAGGGTATCCATGGCTTTCTGGATCTGAAGTTCTGTTCTTGTGTCCACGGAACTTGTAGCTTCATCAAGGATCAGCATCGGTTTATCTGCGATCATGGCTCTTGCAATCGTCAGCTGCTGTTTCTGTCCCTGTGACAGGCTCACCTGGTCATTGAGAATGGTGTCATAACCATGCGGCAGCGTACGGATAAAGTGGTCAAGGCCTACAGCCTTACATGCTGCCTCTATCTTCTCTTCCGAAACATTTTCTGTGTTGTAGACAAGATTTTCTCTGACAGTGCCCTCAAAAAGCCATGTATCCTGAAGCACCATACAGAACTGTGACCGGACTTCTTCACGTTTCATATCCCGTGTGGAAATACCGTCGATCTTGATATCGCCGCCCTGAATCTCATGGAAACGCATCAGCAGATTCACCAGTGTTGTCTTGCCGGCACCTGTCGGACCGACAATTGCAATCTTCTGTCCCGGTTTTGCCTTGGCTGAAAAATCATGAATAATGATCTTGTCTGTATCTTCATAGCCAAATTTCACATGCTCAAAATCCACATAGCCTTCTGCTTTGCCGAGCTTCTCTGTTTTATCACTTTCATCGGACATTTCCTCTGCCTCAAGGAAAGCAAATACACGCTCACCGGCAGCAGCTGCAGACTGAAGAGACTGTGTCGCCTGTGCAATCTGTGCCAGCGGCTGGGTAAACAGTCGGATATACATCATAAAAGCAACAATGACTTCAAAGCCGATATAGCCTTTCATCGTCAGCACCGCACCCATCACGCAGACCGCCACATAACCGAAGTTGCCGATAAAAGCCATCAAAGGCTGCATCAGACCAGAAAGGCTCTGAGCCTTAAAAGCACTGTCGCGCAGGTTATTATTCAGTTCATCAAACACTTTTTTGGCATTTTCTTCACCGTTATAAGCTTTGACCACCGTGTGTCCGGAATAAATTTCTTCAATATGACCATTTAACGCACCAAGATTGGCCTGCTGTCTTGAGAAATATTTCTGTGAATGACTTGTAATCAATGACATCAGTCCGAAACCGATCATGGTTGCGACCACCGCTGTCAGCGTCATAATGATATTCGTCTTAAACATCATAAACAGTGATCCTAAGAACAATGCCACCGCCGATACCAGGTTGCCGATACTCTGGTTCATGGACTGAGAAATCATATCCACATCATTGGTTACTCTTGAAAGCACATCACCGGTAGATGTCTTGTTGTAATAAGCCATCGGCAGACGGTTGATTTTCCCCGAGATATCACTTCGAAGCTGTTTGGTCACATTCTGGGTGACCGTTGCCATAATAAACTGCTGACCAAAGGACAAAATCGCACTGCCTGCATAAAAAGCCACCAATGTCAGACCGATAGACTTGATACGGTCCATATCTATGCCTGTCGCTATGCCCTCTGTAATCACCTTTGTCAAATCTGACAGCTTATCCGGTCCGAGAATCGTCAAAACCGTGCCTCCCACGGCACAGATCAATGCAACAACGATCACTGCCAGATAACGGCTGCAGTAGCGGATGATCTTCATCCATGTTCCTTTAAAATCCTTTGATTTTTCTGCCGGACGCCTGCCCATGCCCGGGCCCCGCATCCCGCCTCTGTTATTTCTATTTTCCATTATGCCAGTTCCTCCTTTGAAAGCTGAGAGAAAGCAATCTGACGATAAACTTCACAATTCTTCATCAATTCATCATGGGTACCCATGCCTGCGATTTTGCCCTCATCCAGAACGATGATCTTATCCGCATCACGGATTGTACCGATTCTCTGCGCAACAATCAAGCGGGTTGTATCGCCGCATTTTTCATCCAGTGTCTGTCTCAGAATACGGTCTGTCTTGTAATCCAGTGCCGAGAATGAATCATCGAAAATCATGATCTCCGGATGTCGGCAGATGGCTCTTGCAATCGAAAGACGCTGTTTCTGACCGCCGGAGAGATTGGAACCGCCCTGGGCTACAAAACCGTCATAGGTATCCGGCAGCTTCTCCACAAATTCATCCGCCTGGGCTGTATGGACAGCATCGATGATGTCTTCTCTGCCCGCAGGCTTGCCGCCGTTTTCACCATAAGCCACATTGCCTGCAACCGTGCCGGAGAAAAGGATTGCTTTCTGTGAGACATAACCAATTCTGTTTCGCAGTGCTTCCTGGGTGTATTCTTTCACATTCACACCATCAACCAGCACTTCTCCTTCCGTTACATCATAAAATCTAGGAATCAGATTAATGACGGTACTCTTGCCGCAGCCGGTAGAACCGATGAAAGCCACTGTATCTCCCTTGTGGGCTGTAAATGAAATGTCATCCAGTACATTCTTCTCAGCATCCGGATATCTGAAGCTGACATGACGAAATTCCACTTCACCTGTCATCGCTTTGCCTGTCTGATCGGCCGCTGATTCTGTTCTTGTGCCATCCTCAATCGCCGGCTCCGTATCCAGTACCTCATTGATACGCTTTGCAGCAACGGACGCACGGGGTACCAGCACGAAAATCATAACCAGCATCATAAAAGCCATCACAACCTGCATCGCATACTGTGAAAAGACGATCATATCTGAGAATAATGTCAGCTTGTCCTGCATGCCGGCATCATTAATCAGATAGGCACCTACCCAGTAAACGGCCAGTGTCAGGCCATTCATGACAAGCATGATGCCCGGCATCAGGATCGTCATAGTTCTGTTGGCAAAAAGCTGTGTACGCTTCAATTCATCATTGGCCTTTTCAAATTTGGCCTCCTGATAATCCTCCGCATTATATGCACGGACAACACGCAGACCTGTCAGATTCTCACGGGTGACACGGTTAATATTATCTGTCAGAATCTGCAGCTTTCTGAACTTCGGCATAGCCACAATCACACAGGTTCCGACAATACACAGCAAGATAATGACTGCGATGCCTGTTGTCGCTGTCCACTGCCAGCTCTTGCCGGCAATTTTGCAGATGGCCCACACAGCTGTCACCGGTGCCTTCAGGAACACTTCCAGTCCAAGCACCAATACCATCTGAACCTGGGTAATATCATTGGTTGAACGTGTGATCAGACTGGATGTTGAAAAACGTCCGATCTCCTCCATTGAAAAGGACTGCACTCTGTCAAATACCTGTCCGCGCAGGTTGGCCGAGAAATTCGCGGAAATCTTCGCTGCACAAACTGCGATGCAGGCTGCCGCCAAAAGCGAACCCACCGCGCAGAGCAGCATCTTTCCTCCCGCTGTCAATATATCTGCCATGGCACTTCCCTCTGTCTGGACAAGCACTGTCATATCAGACATGTAATCCGGCATGGTCAGATTCAAATAAACCTGTGCCAGAATTAAGAGAAATGCCAGTCCGGCCAACGCCAGATCCTTTTTTGTCAATTTCTTTAATAGTTTTATCATGATCACGAGCCTCCTTTTGTCAGCACTCCATACAAAAGAGTGCCAATTATCTTTGACAAAAATACTTCAGCATTCACTGAAGTATTTGAATAAACTGTTTGATATTAAACTGTTTACTTTTAAACTAGTATAGTATAAATCATCGATAAGTCAAGTCTTTTTAGAATTATTTTATAAATTTTATACTTCTGACTCATCGATCATCTTCTCCATATTCGCCATGGCATGTTCCAGTACTTTATTAAAAATATCTCTGTCCTCTGTTGAAATCCCGATCATGATCTGCTGATGCATCTCATCCCAAATAGCATTGATCCGCCCCACCAGTTCCCTGGCCTCTTCTGTCAAAGTATAATGCATATACCGCCTGTCCTTTGTATCCGGCATACTCTCCAGATAATGCATGGCACACAGATGCTCCAATGTCTTGGAAATCTGGCCTTTATTCAGATCCAGATAACGGTGAATATCTGCCGCTGTGTCATTCCCACCGGACATCGCCAGAAATCGCAGGATCTCGATCTCCACCCGCTTCACATGATAATCCCGGATGACACTGTCCATTCTTTTATTCATCAGCTGTTTGAACTGTCTGCCGCGGCGCATCATATTTAATTGTTCCTTCATAAACATCCCCTCTGTCTGTTTTTTGTACATACTGCTATTATACAACGATTTGCGGCATTTTTTCAAACATTTTCTGCCCCGGAATGTTCCTGTTCATTTTGACACCTGTCTCTTCCTATGATAGAATAGAGGTTATATGGATGGGAGACATCTCCCATCTATTTTACTTTTTGACCCTTCAATCCGGGAGATTTTATTATGGGATTTTCTGAAAAACATACACAGAGAAACAGCCGGCCTCCCTCCGCGAATCCTTCACATGTTTCCGGGAGACTGCCCCTGATTTTAGTGAATACACTACTCATTCTTTTTGCCATATGCGCGTCTTTTGGATATTCCCAAACCGTTAAGGCAGAAAATGAACAACTGCAGCTGGATGCTTTCTGCACCACCATTGAATCCCTGAAGCAGGCTTCGGCCACCTATCTGAATACAGAAAAGGGCTATGTGGACGACTGGGCATCTTACATCATGCACGAGCATATGAGTGTGGACGAAGCGCTGGATTATATCCGCAAGTCCAATACACAGTCTGACCGTTATGCCCACATCATTGATATGGATACTTTCGATGCCTGGTCCACCTACGCCAGAAACGGTGACAACAGTGTTTCCTGCTATGCGGATTACAAACGTCAGGCAGACAGCAACTATACCAGCCGTATTTTCACTCAGAATGTCTACCAGGTTTTTAATTCGACCGAAGGCGAATTGAATGTCATCGGCAAGTACCGAATCAGCGAGACTCAGCAGACTGTCATCAGCGTCGGCACCCGTGTAATGCTGCGAACAGATGACGGCCGCTCCAGGGTTTATCTTCTGCTGCGTATCATTCCTGTGGAAAGTCTTCGCAGCACATGGGTCTTCCCGACTGATTATACCGCAGCGGAAGTCAGCGTGATCAGCCGTGAAGGTGAATATGTCATCCAGTCCGAATCCATGAAATCCAGGAACTTTCCTGAATACATCCGCGGTTATAATTTTCAGGATGATTACAACAAAGTGGATGCACTCATTGATGAACTGTCATCGAATGAAAGCGGTCTTCTGACCTACAGAAACTACAAGGGCGAAGACTGCTACTGGTACTATTCCAGCTTCGGCAATGCCTCAGGTCTGGATATTCTCGGCTACATACCCGTTTCAGCCCTGAACAATGTTCATATGAACTGGCTGATTGTGATCATTATTACCGGCACAATGCTTCTGCTTCTTGTAATAGACATCAGTTACATTATGAAAACCAACCACCAGCTGCAGCAGGCGGCTGACATGGCCGAACAGGCGAACCAGGCCAAGACCCAGTTCCTTTCTGCCATGTCCCATGATATCCGTACACCAATGAACGCCGTTCTCGGCATGACAGACATTGCGAAGAAGAATATTGATGATCCGGACTATGTCATGCACTGTCTTGACAATGTGTCCCGCGCCGGCAATCATCTGCTCACACTGATCAATGACATTCTTGATATTTCCAAGGTTGAAAGCGGCAAGATGCAGCTGAACCCCAATACCTTTTCACTGGAATCAGCTATTACGGATCTGGAGAATATCATCCGTCCCCGCGCCGATGAAAAGCATCTGCATTTCGATGTCAGCCTGCATGATATTTCCGCTCCGTACCTGTTTGCAGATGAACTGAGGCTGAATCAGATTGCCATCAATCTGCTGACCAATGCCGTCAAATACACCAATCCCGGCGGCAGCGTTCATTTCGAAGTCTGGCAGGAACCGCTGCCTCCTGATACCGGGATGATCCGTATCGGTACCCTTATTGCTGACACCGGCATCGGTATGACAGAAGAATTCCAGAAGACCATGTACAGCTCATTTACCCGTGCTGCCGACAGCCGTATTGACAAAGTTGAAGGTTCCGGTCTTGGACTGTCCATTACCAAACAGCTGGTAGATCTGATGCATGGTCAGATTCAATGTGACAGCAGTCCCGGCAAAGGAACGACTTACCGTGTCACGCTGGACCTCGCTGTCGCAGACAGCAGTGCCGTACAGGTACTCAACAGCCACAGTGCAGATACTTCCGGCAACAATACTGCTGAACTCTCCAAACTGCATCTGCTGATTGCTGAAGACAATGATCTTAACTGGGAGATCATCCAGACACAGCTTACTGAGTACGGCATCCGCTGCGAGCGGGCAGAAAACGGTCAGGCATGTATCGATAAGCTGACCGCCGCACCGCCGCATACCTATGATCTGATTCTGATGGATATACAGATGCCGGTGCTCAACGGCAAAGAAGCCGCCCGTCGGATCCGCGCATCCGAAGATCCTGCCATCAGCGGCATCCCGATTGTCGCCATGACAGCGGATGCCTTTGCCGAAGATATCAAAGACTGCATGGACGCCGGCATGAACGGACATATCGCCAAACCTGTCGATATGAAGAAAGTCCTTCAGATGATTTATTCCGTCTGCAGATTTCCTTCATAGCATGCAGCTGCACAATGTATCGAATTTTTCTGATCAAAACAGGGTATTCTGATTTTGAGGGATCACCTCATCTATCCGAATACCCTGTTTTTTGCTTTTATCGAAACTTATATAAAATCTTTCCTGCCGTCAATCCGCCAGATAAGCCTTAACAATCTCTGCATCAACCTGTTGGCCGATCTCATCATACACAGACTGTACTGCCCCCCTGATCTGATGATGCATTTCCGCACTGAGGGTCACAATTTCCGTTCCGCTTTCCTCAATGACCTTCATTTTTTCTTCAATTCTTTCATCAGAAGCCTGTCGGGCTTTGATTTTCGCCGTCTGTGCTGCCTCATTGATGATCTTCTTCGTTTCCTCCGGCAGTTCCTTATAAAATTCATCGTTGACAATCAATGAAATCAGATGCGGCAGATGATTCGTTTCCACAATATATTTCTGCTGCTCATACAAACGATTCGACACAATCACTTCATACGGATTCTCCTGTGCGTCGATGGTTCCCTGCTGAAGTCCGATATACACTTCACTGAATGTCATCGGTGTGGGCGATGCTTTCAACGCTTTCCAGAAATCAATATGAAAACTGTTCTCCATGGTTCTGATTTTCTGTCCTCTGAAATCCGATAAAGACTGAATTTTCTTATTCGTCGACATGACGCGAAATCCCTGATCCGCATAACCAAGCAAATGAAATCCGCCCTTTTCATAGACGCTTTCAATCAACGCATAAAACTGTCCATCATCCACTTTGTTCCGAACTTCCTCAATGTTATCAAAACGGCACGGAATATCAAACACTGCAATGTCCGGCATAAACGTCACCTGAGGCGCCGTATTCTGAATCACAAAAGGAATATCTCCGTCCTGACAGCTCTCAAGCAGCTCTCTGTCTCCCCCGATGGTACTGTTTGGATAGATCTGAATCTTTACTTTGCCGTCACTTAAACGGGTCACTTCCTCCACAAAAGCCTCCGCATAAAGCTGCGTCACTGTATCCTCCGGGCTGGCCGTTGCCAGGGGCCATGCATAGCGCTGCACGTCTTCTTCATTGTCCGCGGAGCTCTGATTGCTGCCGCAGGCTGTCAAAATTCCTGCCGCTCCCAAAATCAGGGCAATTGCTGTCCATAATTTCTTCATCGTATCCTCCTACATCCAATCTATGTCAAGCGATGTCAAAAAGTCCGCTGTTGCCTATGCGATTAAGACAAGGCTGATAGCCGGTATAAATGTGATCAGCAGCAGAGCAATCAGAAAATAAACAACCATCGGCGCTGCCTTTTTCGCCACATGCATCACCGACACATCGGAAATAGAACCGGCTACAAAGAGATTGACGCCAATCGGCGGTGTCACGAATCCCACAGCCAGATTGACCACCATCATAATACCGAAATGGATACCGTTCATGCCGGCCGCTGTCACAATCGGCAGTAAAATCGGTGTCAGAATCAGGATGGCCGGTGTCGTATCCATGACCATGCCAACAATCAACAGGAACACGTTGATCACAAGCAATAGCACAGTCTTGCTTGTAAAATGCGCCAGAATCCAAGCACTTACCATCTGAGGCACCTGCATCAATGTCAGTACCCTTGAAAAAGCAACAGATGAAGCCAGAATAAACATAATCGGTCCGTAAGTCCGCACAGCTTCCACAAAAATAGGCCACAGATCTTTCACTTTGATAGATTTGTAAATGAACAGGCTTACAATCAGGGCATAAAAAACAGAGATAACCGCCGCTTCTGTCGGAGATGTAATACCCGTATAAATACAGCCAAGGATAATCACCGGACTTAAAATCGCCCAGAAACTCTCCTTTAATACAGCCGGAAGCCCTTTCTTGTGAAGCTCTCCCACAACTTCTGCAATCTTCTCACGGTCTTCACCATTTTTCCGACAGTAAAGCCATGCATAAACCATCAATAAACCACTGATGAGCAGCCCCGGGATAATACCTGCCAGAAATAAGTCACTGACAGATTCTCCGGAAGCCATGCCGTACATAATAAATGGAATACTCGGCGGAATAATAACACCCAGACCGCCGGCTACCGCCACAATAGCTGTGGAAAATTCTTTCTCATAGCCAAGATTCACCAGAATCGGAATGGTCATACTTCCCACAGCCGCCACCGTAGCCGGAGCTGAACCTGAGATGGCGCCATAGAAAAGGCAGGTGACAATAACGGCACATGGCATACCTGCTCGTCTATTCCCAAAAAAATAGGAAAATACATCAAACAGTTTTCTTGAAATACCGCCTCTGGCCATCAGAATACCCGACAACACAAACATCGGCACCGCCAGCAAAGGAAAACTGTCAATTCCGCCCAGCATGGAACGAATGACAAACTGTCCGGAAGCTGTAAAAGACGGATCAAAGACTCCGGGAAGGATAGACGCAATGCCTAAAGCAATGGATACCGGTATGGCAATCACCAGACATACCACAAATATGATAAATACAACTACCGCTGACATGCTTTTTCCTCCTCCTTATCTCTGCCCCTGACTGTCTGAAATTCCGCCGCCCAACGCTGCAGAATCCGAAATGCCGCTAATAGAAAGCTGACTAAAGGTGCTGCCTGAATATAATACATCGGAATATGGCAGGCCGGGCTGACCTGTCCGCTATGGATAGCTGACATCAGATATTTCACTGCAAATGGAATCAGATAAGCAAAGAATGTCAGTTCCAGTGTATGATTCACCAACTTAAAAAGCGCTTTGCCTCTCTTGGGAAACACGGCAACAAACTGTTCGATTTTAATAGAAATACATTTCTTGGTGCAGTAGCTGACACTCAAAAAGCCTGACCAGATAAACAGATAACGTGTCAGCTCCTCTGACCATGACGGTGACATGCCAAACACACATCTGGAAAAAACCTGTATCCCCATAATCACTGTCATTGCAATGAGACTGACGGTCATCAGCCACTCTTCAAGACTCTCATTTAGCCATCTAAGCACTCTTTTCATGTTATTCTCCTATCAAAAAATTCCTGTTGATTCACGGTGAATCCGACTTACAGACTCTTGTGAAGCAGATTTAATACCGTGTTCAGATCATTCACACCCATCTGGCCCGGTGCAGACGCTTTGCCTGCTGCCCCAAATGTCAGTGCAGAACCAAAGACTTCACCGCACAGACGGCTGATCACACCTGTGCCTGCCATAGACATGGTAATGATCGGTCTGTCTGCATACAGTCTGTTCATCTCTTCTGTCGCAGAAAGCAGTGTCAGCACATCCAGCTTATTCTGAGGCATTACCGCAATCTTTGGAATATCTGCGCCGAGATCCTGCATTTTGCGGAGACGGCCAACAATATCATCCTTTTCAGGTGTCTTGTCAAAATCATGATTGGAAGCCACCACTTTGACACCGCAGGCATGGGCTGCTTCAATGATATCTTTTACAACTTCATCACCTGTAAATGCTTCCACATCCACCAGATCCACATAGCCTGTTGCTGCGATTTCTTTGTTCAGCTTGGCATAATCGGCCGCTTCAATGGCCTTTTCGCCGCCCTCTTTGGATGTACGGAAAGTGAAAAGGATTGGTGTGTCTTTTAATACCTGACGAAGGTCTGTCAGTACATCCTTGACTTTCTCGATATCGAAAACATCTTCAAACCAATCGACACGCCACTCAACAACATCTACCGGGATATTTTCAAATGTTTTGGCTTCATTCATAATGTCTTCTTTTGTTACGCCAACGATTGGCACACAGATTTTCGGAATACCTTCGCCAATTTTAATATTTCTAACTTCTACTGCTTTCATACTCTCAGACTCCTCTTATTATCTTTATTTCGCTGTCTTTATGATTGTTTTGTTTCCGCTGTATTGTTCTGTTCCTATTATTGCTTTCTCTCTCTTATTATTCTGTCTTTGTGATGGCTTTCTGTGCACTATTGCGTTGATTTTATGCCTGCTCGGTTTTAGCTAAAAGGCTGCCGTATCTCACATTGACAAAAACTGCCAGCAGCACACCGATAACGGTAATGACAATATTCATCATGATGACCTGCATAGAGGACATTTTTGCTGCCGCACTTAAAATTGTATAGTTGCACAGACTGGAAGCAATCATGACCAGACTGGTGATGGTCCCCTTGATATTCGGGAACAGGTCATTGACTGTTGCTGTTGCCATCTGAAGCACACCGCCCGCAGCCGCATAACCGATCACAAATGCGCCCACAAAACAGATCATCGGTGTTTTCACCAGATAAACGAGAATCAGCATCACAACAGAAATCGCCGGATAGATGACCAGAAAACGTACCTGTTTGAACTTTGTGATGAGTAAGCTTGTTACAACCAAAGCCACCATGGTTCCCGCGGAATAATAGGTCTGCATCATGGAAACGGATTCAGATGGAATCCCTGCGATTTCTTTACCAAATGTCTGGGCACAATTGAGCCACAGCTGGAAAGTCGCTGTGCTTGTAAAACCGATCAGAATTAATGCAATACTTTCCACTGAGAAATTGGCATTCTTCAGACTGCTGATAAATGACTCGGATTTCGCAGCTGCATTGCCTGCCGGCATTGGTGCAAAAATTGCCAGAACGCCGAGAATACCGATGGCAATACCGCCTGCAACAGGCAGTGCCGCATAAGATAAGGAAGTACCTGCTGCCACACCAAGGAAGAACGGCATTAACAGCTGGGCAATGGAGATAAAGAACTTAATCCCCATTGTCGCAATACCTGTATACTTGTGGATGATTTCCGTTACAGCCGGATAGGTTGCTGTATCCAGGAAGGAATTGGCGATACCGCCAAGAACGGCTGCCACATAGGCCACCTGGATATTCGGTGAAAATGCAATACCCATAAAAAAGATAACATAGGATGCGGCACCAATCAACACTGAAATTCTTCTTCCCAGCTTATCTGACAAAGGACCTGCAAAAGGCAGTGAAATCAGTCGTCCAAGCCCCAGTGCTGCTGCAACAGCGGTAACGGTCATGACGTCACCTACGCCCCACTGGGCAGCCAGCATTTCTTTGACAACCTGCTGGCTTAACAGTGAACAGCCGATACCATGAATGAAATAGTTTAAATAAAGAATGACCACACTTGGTAAATATTTTTTATCCATCTCGATTTCCTTTTCTTCTATTAATATTATTCGTATTTAATACCCAGGACTTCTTTCATATGTTCAATTGGCATTTCCTTACCTGTCCAGAGTTTGAATGCTGCAGCACCCTGGAAAAGCATCATGCCGAAACCGTTCATGTTCTTGCAGCCAACTTCTTTGGCCATTCTTAAAAGCTCTGTTTCAGCCGGCGCGTAAACAGTATCTGTGACGATAAGATCCGGTCTTAAGAAGGATTTGTCAGGAATAACAGCCTTGCCTTCCAGTGGTTTCATACCCACACCTGTAGCATTGGCAAAGAGATAGGAATCTGCGATTTCTCTTCTCAGAGCATCCAGATCATCCAGATCATATAATGTTGCTTTACAATCTGTCATGGCATTGATCTTCTTCACTGTCTCCACCGCATTATCCCAGAATTTATCTTTAATATTGAAGATAGACATTTCTTTGACGCCATCAAGGGCTGCCTGGATTTCAATAGCTGTTGCTGCACCGCCGGCACCTGCAATGGTCATCTTTTTGCCGATCACATCGATATCATAATCCTTCAGAGACTGCATGTAACCGATACCATCTGTAATATGACCGATTAATCTGCCGTTGTCATTCACAATGGTATTGACAGCGCCGCACATCTGGGCTGCCGGTGAAACTTCATCCAGATATTTGTGGACGACTGTCTTGTTCGGCATGGATACATTGGAACCCACCAGTTTCAGTGCACGGATGCCTTTCACTGCATCTTCCAGTGTGCTGTTGTCAACTTCGAATGCCAGGTAAGCATAATCAAGACCCAGATAAGCAAACGCTTCATTGTGCATTGCCGGTGAACTTGAATGACGAATCGGGTATGCCATTAAACCAACTAACTCTGTGTGACCTGTAATTCTCTCTGCCATGATAATTTCTCCTTTTCTTTCACTTTGCTGCGACTGCTTGAATTTCTCAACTCCATGATCGACTCATCCTTTTAACATGATCGACTCATTCTTTTAATTTGTGAGAGCAGACTTTTCTCTTATGTGCGTTTCATATGTGTTGTTGTACGCTTCATATGCATCGTTGTTTGTGACTTTTAACATTTGCCCGTTTGTTATTTTTTAAACAACCTTTGTTGGTTAAATTATAAACAATATTCTCACAATATACAAATACCGATATTGTCACGAATTGATAGATTCTGACTATCAATTGTGATACAATAAAACCATCAAAAACGTATTTTATATCCGACTATATATGGAAGGAGTTTTTTTATGACGCTGAATCAGCTGGAATATTTCCAGACCATTGCAAGACTGCAGCATTTTCATAATGCCGCTGTAGAATTAAATATTGCGCAGCCAAGTCTCAGCCGCTCCATGGCATTATTGGAGCAGGAACTAAACGTCATTCTCTTTGAGAAGAAAGGCCGCGGCATTGTTCTGACCAAAGCCGGACATGTTTTTCTGGAACATGTAGACAAGATCATGCATGAGATTCATACAGCAGAACGCAAGATGCAGGAGCTGGCCAACAGTGAGGGGCATATCAATATTGCCTACGTCTTTCCCCTGGCCAACTACTATATTCCTCATATGGTACGCTCATTCCTTAACGATAATCCGGGGAGAAATATCACTTTCCAGTTCAATCAGAGCTATACCAAACCGATGATCCGGGGACTGAAGGAGAATGATTTTGATATTATCTTCTGCTCCTCTGTGGATAATGAACCGGATATCTGTTTTGTCCCGATCATTACTCAGGATATGGTCGTCATTACACCAAAGGGTCATCCGCTGGCCGCTCACGACAGTGTTTCCAGTCATGAACTGGCCAACCATACCTTCATTGGTTACGAACGTTATTCCGGTCTCGGCGGCTATACGCGCAATTTCTTCAAGGAACACAATATTCCGGTGAATATTCTCTGTGAATGTCCCGATGAGAATTCCATCGCTGCCCTGGTAGCTGAGAATTTCGGCATTGCTCTGGTGGCCAACACAGACTCCCTTCAGCAATTTGACATCGAAATTTTACCTTTATCTGACATTTCATTAACGCATACCGTCCATATGGGCTACCTGAAGAATCATTATCAGATACCTGTTATCAAAGAATTTATTCAATTTGTGAAAAAACATACAAACTGATAGCCTGATTCTATCAATTCGACACATAATTGGAATTTGTTTTTATGGGCTTGCCGGTTTATAATCAAAACATGAAAACGCGGTAAGCCCATACCGTTTTAAACAACCTTTCATGACAAGTTCACGTATTCAGCAATTAGAACCTAAGCATTCTATATTTTTAATCCAGCAATATACGACTTTATGGAGGGTCCATTTAATGAAGAGCAAATACAAACATATCTTTGAACCATTCACTGTCAAGCATATGACACTTAAGAACCGTATCGTTATGACGCCCATGGGAACCAACTACGGCGAGCAGAACGGTGAAATGAGTTTCCTTCACATTAACTACTATGAACAGCGTGCCAAAGGCGGTACCGGTCTTCTGATCGTTGAAAACGCCAGCGTGGATTCCCCGCAGGGTTCCAACGGTACCACACAGCTTCGTATTGACCAGGACAATTATCTGCCTCGTCTATTTAAATTATGCGAATCCGTCCACAAACATGGTGCCTGCATCGCTATTCAGATCAACCATGCCGGTGCATCCGCTCAGTCTGCACGTATCAACATGCAGCCGGTTTCCGCATCCGATATTCCATCCAAAGAAGGCGGCGAAATTCCTCGTCCACTTGAAAAAGAAGAAATTTATCATATTGTTAAAAAATACGGCGAAGCGGCCAAACGTGCGCAGATTGCTGGTTTTGATGCCGTAGAAATTCATGCCGGTCATTCTTATCTGATCAGCCAGTTCTTATCCCCGCTGACCAACAAGAGAACCGATGAATTCGGCGGTTCCCCTGAAAACCGTGCAAGATTTGCCAAACTGGTGATTGAAGAAGTCAGAAAACAGGTAGGCCCATTCTTCCCGATCTTTGTCCGCATCAGTGCTGATGAATTTATGCAGGGAGGCAACACACTGGATGACTGTCTGGATTATCTTCAGTATTTCCAGGAAGAAGTGGATGTCTTCGACGTATCCGCAGGTCTCAACGGTTCCATTCAGTATCAGATTGATGCCAACTACCTGCCGGACGGCTGGCGTTCCTACATGGCGAAAGCTGTCAAAGAACGTTACGGCAAACCTTGTATGACCATGGGCAATATCCGCAACCCACAGGTAGCAGAAGATATCCTGGCTCGAGGTGATGCTGACCTGATCGGTATGGGCCGCGGACTGATTGCCGATCCTGAATGGGTCAACAAAGTAGAATTCGGCGATGAATGCGATATCCGCAAATGTATCTCCTGTAATATCGGCTGTGCCGGACACCGCATCGGCATCAACCGTCCAATCAGATGTACCGTCAACCCTGCTGTCAACACCGGTGAAGAATACAAGAAAAAGAAAATCAACCGTCCATGCAACGTTGTTGTCATCGGCGGCGGTACTGCCGGTCTTGAAGCTGCCTGCACAGCAGCAGAAGTAGGATGTACTACATTCCTCATTGAGAAGAAGCCTCAGCTGGGCGGTCTGGCTGCTATTATCTCCCAGATCCCTGACAAAAAGCGTCTGGCAGACTTCCCGAACTACCTGATTCACCGTGCAAGCAAGCTGCATAACCTCTTTGTCTTCACCAACACCGAAGCTGACCTGGCCATGATCAAGAGCATGAACCCGGATATCATCGTCAATGCAACCGGCTCCAACCCACTGCTGCCGCCAATCAAAGGCCTGCACGAGAACATCGACAAATACGGCGGAAAAGTATCTTCCATCACCAATATGATCGACCATATCACCGAATACCCTGAAAAGATGAACGGCAAGAAAGTTGTTGTCATCGGCGGCGGTGCTGTTGGTCTGGATGTGGTTGAATTCTTTGCACCGCGCGGTGCAGAAGTCTCCATCGTTGAAATGATGCCTGCCATCGGCAACGGTATCGACCCTGTTTCCAAAGTCGGCACCTTCTCCCTGATGAAGGAACACGGCGTGAAACAGTGCACCAATACTGCACTTCTGGAAGTCAGAGCCAACTCCTTCCTTGTCCGGACACCGGAGGGCAAAGAAGAAGAAATGCCGTTCGACTATGGTTTCGTTTGCCTGGGCATGCGCGCCAACGCGCCAATCCTGGATGCTGTCCGTGAAGCATTTGAAGACCAGAACGTTGAAATCATGAACATCGGCGACAGCGTTCGTGCAAGAAGAATTATCGAAGGTACAGAAGAGGGACGCAATATCCTGAATGTGCTGGCGAAACACGATTATTTATAAAAAATACTCATAAAAATCCCCTTTGATGTACTAACCCCCTAAGAAAGAAAACTCCGCTAAAACAACGCGCACCCGCACGAAACGTTTTATCGGAGTTTTCTTTCTTAGGGGATTTTAAATCAGTAGGGATGGGTAGGGGATTTTTATTCGGAGTTTTTTGACCCATCAAGCCAATTGCTTGTTCTTATAGATACCGGCTTCTTCGACCAGACATACAACTGCAAAAATAATATTAAGAACGAATCTAAGTCAATTCCTATACATATTGTATAACCATTGTAAACCAGAAAAGTTCACTGTGAACCAAAAAAAAAGACAGCTAAATTCATAACTGCCTGCTAAAAAAATATTTTCCTTTTTCTGCCTCACCCATGTAAGCTCATCCATTCATCCATAAAATTCCTTATTTCCTCATCATTTTGCTATGCACATGCTCTCGTCTATCCACTCATGAATATCTTGCTCAGTAACTTTCATTAACCGCGCAATCCGCTTTATATCCATTCCGTCCTCAGTTAATGAAATAACCATTTCCTTTTTTTCTTTCAATTCATATACTCGGTCTGCAAGAATTGCACTATGTTTCTACAGCGCCGTTCCCCTTTTCGGAATAAAAAATTGTATCATATCCGTTTTCTCTAATTCCAATAATTTAATCTTTTTATCAATTCCGCCTGCATACCCAGTCAAGCTGCCATTGGTGCCGACCACCCGGTGGCAGGGAATGATAATAGAAATCTCATTGTGTCCCACCGCACCGCCGACTGCCTGTGCAGACATATGATCGATCCCCTGCATTTCAGCCAGTTGTCTGGCAATCTCTCCGTATGTCGTGGTCTGACCATACGGGATCTGCAGCAGAATCTGCCACACCGCCTGTCTGAACGTTGATCCGATCGGATGCAGGGGCGGCGTAAAATTCGGTTCTTCGCCGGAAAAGTACACATCCAGCCACCTTTTTGTTTCTGCAAGAATCGATGTTTCCTTCGAAATATGTTCATCCGAAAGTGTATTGGCAAAGTATTTCTGACCTTCAAACCACAATCCTGTCAGACCGATTTCATCAGCAGCCAGCAGGATATCCCCCATTGGTGACTGATATCGACATGTATATACCATCATTTTTCTCCTTACTTTTTCTGTGTCTTTGGCTTATAATCTTTCATTTCAGGAATAGCTCCGCCTGACACTGCCCACAGGTACAGACTGGCCGTACTGCAATAAGGACTAAATCTTCTACGGTATTTCTCAAATAGTTTCCGGTCTATTTTGCGATGATGATAAACCATACGAAGTCCACGTTGAATAGCCAGATCATCATAGCTAAATATATCCGGCCGCTGCAGGCAGAAAAGCAAGATCATCTCCGCCGTCCATACACCAATTCCTTTAAGAGAAACTAATTCTCTGACAGCCGCCTCATCCGGCATCTGGGCAACTGCTTCAAGATTAAAGACGCCGTCATGAACTTTCTTTGCAAAATCCTTAATATACTCTGCCTTGCGGAAAGTCATCCCCAAAGACTGCAGCTCTGAAATATCCGTCGCCAAAATCGTTTCAGCATTGACTTCACCCAAAGCGTCCTTCATCCGCTGCCAAATCGTTGCCTGCGCTTTTGTAGAAATCTGCTGACCGATGATGTGATGAACCACCGAAGAGAACAAATCTGTATCTACTTCTCTTTCTATCATCCCTATCCGATCAATGACTTCTGCCAGCTTCTTGTCTTTATTTCGAAGATATGTAATTTCATCTTCTCCATATTCAAAATACATCCTTTATCTCCAATCACCAACAAATAGTTATTTTCTCCGAACCCCAGAAACACCTGCCATCACCAAATCCACAATACCGATCGCCAGCAAAACAACGCCTGCTGATGCCGTATGGACACCGGAATTTGCCTCAAGAAGCATCAGAAAACCTGCTGCCAGTATCGATAATACCCCCGCTGAAATTCTGATATAGATATTCCGCTGCTGCTTTGCATTCTCACTCTTATCTCTCAGCATACCCCACACATTGCGTGCGCCTGTAACCAAAAATGTCACAAAACCACCGAAAAAGAATACGAATGCCATTGGCAGCAGATAAAAATTCTCATGCAGGAATCCATCCGCATCCACATAACTGCCTGTCATGGCCTTCATCACAATACAGACGATTCCCATATAAAGCAATATAGTTCCAATCGTTACACTCATCAGGTTCCGCTTTGCTCTTCTTCCCTCACTGCCATCCTGGATTAATTTCTCTGTCATATTGTTCATCTCATGACCTCCTAAAATAAGTTCGTCAAGTGAAATATGAAAAGTCTGCGACATCAGGATCAGCATCTCAATATCCGGAAGATTGCGATCATTCTCCCAGTTGGATACAGCCTGTCTGGATACCCCCAGCTGACCGGCCATCTGTTCCTGTGTCAATTTGCGGTCTTTCCGCAGATTCTTAATCTGAACGCCAAAGTTCATCGACTTTTCCTCCTTTCATCTCGCAAGTTCATTTTAGGTCAAAATTTATGCTGTTCCAAGAAAGCAGCCATTGCAATCGGATTTTTCGCTATGACAGCGCTGCTTGCGCCTTCATTTCAGCTAATATATTATCTATTTTATTCATTTCATTCATCGCATTGAACCAGACACCGCTTTTTAAAAAAAGAAATACCATAGCATAAAACCTGATCATATTCATCTTCAAAATCCTTCGCATACATTCGTGTATCTATCTGATCTAAGGCATCCTTGCATCCTTGCATCCTTTGTCCATATCTTCGAGCTTCTTTACGTACTTCGCTTCAAAGACAGCGACTCGGGAATTCTCCGTATCATACACCACAATATCACTTCGTCCCTCACCGTGTTCACGATTAGATTCCACTATATATCCTGCACCTGCAAATATACCCGCCAGAAATGCATGGTAATAATCTTCTCTGTAATCATGATAACTGATTGTCTTACGAAGCAGTTTATTCATCTCCTGAGTTAATGACTCAGTATCTCCATGCCATACAGCATCAAATAAAGCCTTTCTGTTCCATGATCTGGCACTGTCATTAAACCACTGCATCACTGTTGTTTCGAAGATTTCTTTTATCTCTTCATTCGGAATTACAAGCGCTGTCAGGCCATCGACTGCATTCCCCGAAAATTCCGGTTCTGGTTTTCTTGTCAGATATCCTGTTAAATAAAGAATACTCCAAAGATTATCTTCTGATGAATGCAAATAATCATAAGTCATATTCTCATCTATTCTCTGCCAAATATAACCGCCGGACAATAATGTTTCCATTTTCCTTGTTATCGCTGCCCCCGAATGGTCAATAAACGATCGAATGACAGCGTTATCACTGGTATTCTTCCAATAACTCTTCGGGCTGGCTTCCGGATTGTACTGAAGTTCTCTCAGATAATTCATGACATCCCATGGACAGTATACATCACACTTGCCAAAATGATATCCATCGTACCATTGCTTAATCTTCCCTGCATAATCTTCTGCTCCTGCATCACAAAGAATTTTTGTGACTTCTTGCTGAGTAAAACCAAAATACTCATCCAGTCTCGAATCTGCAATCGTATCCGACACCAGATTATTTGTACCTGTAAAAATGCTTTCCTTAGCAATTCTGAGACATCCGGTAATAACTGCCAGCTGAAGATGAACATTGTCCTTCAGCGCCTGCATGATTCCCTTCATGACATCCATCATTTCCTGATAATATCCATGACTGCTGGCCTTTGCCATCGGTACATCATATTCATCCATCAATACAATCACATTCCTGCCATAGTAAGTCTTCATAGCGCGTATTAACAAATCAAGACTGTTCTTTATATCCGATATATTCTCTCGTCTCTGAATAATACGTCGAATACCTTCTCTGTCATACTCTGAAACCTGTTCAGAATCCAACAAATATTGATGCTCCGCACAAAGCTCCTCGATCACGGATGACAACATCCCATATGCCCCATCAAAGTCCAACCCATCTACTCTCTTAAATGTCACAAAAAGTGTCGGCCACTGATTCATCCATTCCTGACATATGGATATGTGTTCTTTAATTGTGAGTCCTTCGAACAATTCGCCGCTGTTCCTTCGAATATCAAAAAAACTATCCAACATGCGCATTCCCATTGTCTTTCCAAAACGACGCGGTCTTGTAATCAATGTTACCTTGGTTGACTTCTCTTTGAGTAATTCGGCGATTAAGTTACTTTTATCTACATAGTAAAAATCATTTTCGCGAATTTCCGAAAAATCCGAAACTCCAACCGGAAGATTTAATTTCTTCATCTAGTCTGCTCCCCTCATCCATGGCTCTGCATTGCATGCTTTACAACTCTAACTACTCCTATCATACCATGAAATATCCTTCTTTACAAGCAAAATACAAACATTTGTTCTTTATTTTTTCATGTGCTGAGGAAATATTTTCGGCAGTTGTAAATTATCTCCAAATGATGTACACTATAAACATCAAATATTTTCATCCGCATGGATACAGGGAAGGAATACACTATATAAATGATTTATTTAATACTTACAGCTGTATGTGCAGCTGCTGCAGCGGTCTCAATCCGTAAAGAGCCCAGAAACATTCTCAATGGTGTTCTCATTGAAGCATCTCTTGCCTTTTGCTTGCTCAGCGCAGCATTATTGTTCTATTCAATACCTCAAACACAATTTATTAATGTAATTGGATTGATTTTAATCGTCATCAGTCTTATTGCCACCGGAATCGGACTGATGATCAACGCTGTCATTGTCATGAAAAAAGAAAGCATCTGTATGGCTCACGCTCTCCCTCTTGCATGGGGGATTCTTTTCTTGATTGTGGGGTATGCATGGTATCAAAACGCCTTTGTCATTATAGCCGGACATGAAAATTATGTGCTCATACTTTCTATTTTGTTCAGTCTTCTTTTTTATGTACCGCTGGCATTGGGAGCTTTCTTTTTCTATACGCTTGTTTATCAAAAACTTCCAAAACAGACAAACTGTGACTTTATCATTGTCCTCGGATGCCAGATACGATCTGACGGCACAGTTACACCGCTTTTAAAAGGGCGTCTGGATACAGCCCTGTCATGGTATGAAAAAGGCTGCAAAAAAGCCAAAATTATTATATCCGGCGGTCAGGGCAGTGATGAAGTAACCTCTGAAGCCCGGGCAATGAAAAATTATCTGTTATCACAGGGTGTTCCGGAAGAAGCGATCCTGGAAGAATCAAAATCAACAACGACAAGAGAAAATCTCCTGTTCTCAAAAGCTATCATGGATCATGAAAAAGAGCACCACACAAGCCTGGTTGCAACCAACGACTATCATGTGCTGCGTGCTGTTTTACTGGCAAAATCCCTGAAAATGAACACCCAAGGCATTGGTTCAAAAACAGCAGCCTACTACTATCCTGCAGCCATCCTTCGTGAATATGCGGCCATTGTTTTTAAATATAAACTTCCTATGATTTTATATCTGGCCGCCATCATTATGTATCAAATTATAAAAATAAAATTTATTCTTTAGAAAAAAGGTACAGTGCCATTTTCCAGCACTGTACCTTCTTCTTTATTATTCATCTGTACTTCTCAGCTTATGACTATTCGTCTGCACTTCTTAACTTATGAATCATTTCCTCACAGATCTCAAGGGCACTCTTGCCATCTGTCTGAACGACAATATCTGCTGCTGCCTCGTATTTGGCTCTTCTGGCTTCCATCAAATCTGCAATGTATTCCACATTCTTGTGACCATTTAAAAGCGGGCGCTCATCGCTGTCCTTGACACGGTCAAGAATCGTCTGCGGGTCTGCTTTCAGAAGAACAACCTTGCCGTTTTTCTTCATCTCAACTACGTTGCGTTCACGCATGGCCACACCGCCGCCGCAGGAAATAATCACATTCTGTCTGGACTGCATATCAATCAATAACTGTGTCTCAAGATTTCTGAAATATTCTTCACCATAAGTCTCAAAAATTTCTGAAATGCTCATGCCCTGCTGTTCAGCGATGACCTGATCCATCTCAATGACATCCATCGCCAGTGCATCTCTCAGAAATGCAGAAATCGTACTCTTCCCTGCACCCATGAAACCGATCAGCACAATATTGTAATCAAAGAGCTTCTTTCCCTGAATCTTCTTGCTGTTGTACAGGACACGCTCATAAATATCAGAAATCTCCTCCTGATGCACATTGCCCTTCAGTTCTGCATCCAGTGCCTCTTTCTGCCTGTTCTCCTGCTCCGGCTGAAGAATCTGCATCTGATTCTTCTCTTTCAATGCCATAATCTTCTCAACCACATCGAATCGCTTCATCAATATATCTGCCAGCTGAGTATCACAGGATAAAAGCTCCTGCCGCAATAAATCCAGTTCCTTCATAATCATGCTCTCCTTGTTCCTCTAGTCTGATTCTGACTCGTTATGCACACCCATCAACCGACTTTATCTACCCTTTAGGGCAAATGACATGTCTCAATGAATGCGTCAGTTTAACGCTTTAAGTTATTACATTGTACCATAAATTTACAACTAAAGAAACCTGTAATTTCATTTATTTTGCTTCATCAATGGCTTTGCCGATATCATGACGCATATATTTGTTGTCGAATTCAATCCATTCGGTTGCTTTATAGGCATTGGCTCTTGCTTCTTTTAACGTATTGCCTTTGGCTGTGACGCCAAGTACACGTCCGCCGTTTGTCACAATACCTTTTTCATTGCGTTTTGTGCCTGCATGGAAGCAATAGTAACCTTCATCCGCATGGAATTTCTCAAAACCGGTGATAGGATAACCTTTTTCATAGGAAACCGGATAACCGTCAGAAGCCAGGACAACGCAAACCGCTGCATTGTCTTCGAATTCCAGATGCTTTTCAGCCAGTTTGCCGTCGATGCACGCCTCAAACATTTCCACCAGATCTGTCTTCATTCTCGGAAGCACAACCTGTGTTTCAGGATCACCGAATCTGGCATTGTATTCCAGCACCTTCGGGCCGTCTTCTGTCAGCATCAGACCAACAAAAAGGATGCCCACAAAATCTCTGCCTTCTGCTTTCATGGCTGCCATAGTTGGCTTGAAAATGTGCTCCATACAGAAATCATTCACTTCTTCTGTATAGAAAGGACTTGGGGAAAATGTACCCATACCGCCTGTATTTAAGCCCTGATCGCCATCTTTGGCGCGCTTGTGATCCTGAGCAGATGTCATCGGTACGATATTGGTTCCGTCACAAAAGCAAAGGGCTGACACTTCACGACCTGTCATAAACTCTTCCACAACCATCTGATTGCCGGCTGAGCCAAATTTCTTATCTTCCATGATCTCTTTGACGCCGGCGCGGGCTTCTTCAAGATTCTGGCAGATGAGCACCCCTTTGCCCAGGGCCAGACCATCAGCCTTTAATACAATTGGCATCTTGGCTGTTTCAAGATAATCCAGGGCTGCCTGCGGATCTGTGAAATTCTCATAAGCCGCTGTCGGAATGCCGTATTTCTTCATCAAATCCTTTGAGAAAGCTTTGGATCCTTCAATAATAGCTGCATTCCTGCGCGGTCCGAAAACTCTCAGTCCTTCTGCCTCAAAGGCATCCACAATACCGCCCACCAACGGATCATCCATGCCAATGACTGTCAGATCAATGGCTTTTTCCTTTGCAAAGGCAACCAGCTTATCAAATTCCATGGCACCGATTGGTACACACTCTGCAACTTCTTCAATGCCGGCATTGCCCGGTGCACAGTAAACTTTATCTACAAGAGGACTTTCTGCGACCTTCCATGCAATAGCATGCTCTCTTCCGCCGCCGCCAACGATTAATACTTTCATTCTGCTCATCCTTTCTTTCATATCATATATAAATCATATATAACTCAAATATCCGCCGGTTCCGCCAAAGCAAAAGGCAGAAACGGCGGATGAACCTATTCAAAACCAACTCACGAATTCCGATACAGAATTCAAAGTCCTATTGCTGACTTGGATTTCTGCAGCCTATTCTTCTACAAAAACTCTGCCATCCTCAACACGAACTTTATCATGGGCAATCAGATCAATCACCTTCGGCATGATCTGCCATTCAGCCTGTTCCATAATTCTGCGCTGAAGCACCTCCGGTGTATCATCCGGGCGTACCTCCACCGGCTTCTGCATGATGATCGGGCCTGTATCTGTGCCCTCATCTACAAAATGCACCGTTGCACCGCTGACTTTGACACCGCGTTTTATCGCTGCCTCATGAACATGCAGACCGTAATAGCCGGTTCCGCAAAAAGACGGAATCAATGACGGATGGATATTGATCATTCGATTTCTGTAAGCCTTGATCATCTTCTCCGGCACAACCACCATAAATCCGGCCAGTACAACCAAATCTACACCACGGGCATCAACAGCCTCCAGCAAAGCTTCATTAAAAAGTTCACGATTCTCATACTGCTTCGGAGAAATACACAATGCTTCAATACCGGCTTTCCTGGCTCTCTCCAGGGCCTTTGCCTTCGGATTGTTGCTGATGACGACTTTAATCTCTGTATCGGTGATGCGGCCATCTGCAATGCTGTCGATAATGGCCTGAAGATTCGTGCCGCCGCCGGATACAAGTACTGCAATCTTTAACATAATGTCACACCCTTTTCGCCCTCTGTCAATTCACCGACGATATAAGCTTTCTCGCCGGCTTCTTCAAGGAGCTTCATTGTCTTGTCAACATCTGCCGGATCCACACCAAGTACCATACCAAGACCCATGTTGAAAGTATTGTACATCATCTGTTCTGCAATATCACCTTTTTCTGCAATCAGTTTGAAGATTGCAGGCACTTCATAGCTGTCTTTTCTTACAACCGCATGAACACCTTCCGGCAGCATACGCGGAATATTCTCATAGAAGCCGCCGCCTGTAATATGGGAGCATCCCTTAACTGTCACACCGCCGTCTTTGACAGCCTTCAGCGCTTTCACATAAATTCTTGTCGGTGCGATCAGTGCTTCACCCAGAGTCTTGCCAAGCTCATCATAGTATGTATCCAATGATTCTTTTGTCATCTCAAATACTTTACGAACCAAAGAGAAGCCATTGCTGTGTACACCGGAAGAAGCGATACCGATCAGTACATCACCTTTCTTCAGATTCTCACCTGTAATCAGATCCTTCTTATCTACAACACCTACTGCAAAACCTGCAAGGTCGTATTCATCCTCAGGCATCAATCCCGGATGCTCTGCTGTCTCACCGCCGATCAGCGCAGCGCCGGACTGTTTGCAGCCTTCAGCTACACCGCTGACGATGGTGGCAATTTTCTCCGGATAGTTCTTGCCGCATGCAATGTAATCAAGGAAGAAAAGCGGTTCACCGCCGGCACAGGCTACATCGTTCACACACATCGCCACTGCGTCAATACCGATTGTGTCATGCTTGTCCATAAGGAAAGCCAGTTTCACCTTTGTGCCGCAGCCATCTGTACCGGATAAAAGAATCGGTTCTTCCATTTTCTTGATATTTTCAAGGGAAAAAGCACCTGAAAATCCACCGAGACCGCCAAGTACTTCCGGACGCATAGTTCCTTTGACAAATTTCTTCATGAGTTCTACTGATTCGTATCCTGCTTCAATATCTACACCGGCATTCTTGTAATCCATTTATATTTCCTCCTTGATAAAAGCACTCTAATATTGATTCTTCAATTCAAGACCCATTTCCGGATCCTTATTTCACTCGTTCTGTCTGCTATTTTGTTGGGTAATCCCCGTTAAAGCATGCCATACAAAAGCCGCCCGCTGCATCCGGACATGCATCTACCATACCTTCACAGGACAGGAAAGCAAGGGAATCAGCCCCTGTCATCTGACAAACTTCTTCTATGCTCTGCTCATGGAAAATCAGCTTCTTCTCCTCCGGCATAGATGCACCGTAATAGCATGGATGTGAGATCGTTGCTGATGCAATTCTCAGATGCACGCTCTTTGCTCCGGCATGACGAAGCAGTGCAACCAGTGTCTGAGCGGTTGTGCCGCGCACCATGGAATCATCCACAACAACAATGTTCTTGTCCTTCACCTGGCTCTTGATCACAGAAAGCTTCATATGGATCTTTCTGTCAAATAAAATACCTTCCGGCTTCACCAGATTATTGCCGTAATATTTATTCTTAACAAAGGCATCCACCATAGGAATTCCCAGGGTATCTGCATAACCGGCTGCTGCTGCCAGACCAGAATCAGGTACCCAGACAACCGCATCCGCATCTGCAGGCGCTTCCTGTGCCAAATGGCATCCCATATTATATCTCGCCTTGTAAACTTCCTGACCGCCGAAAACACTGGCCGGATGTGAATAATAAATATACTCATAAATGCAGGCGCGTACTGGCTGTGCCGGCATACCCTGGATGGAATGCGGTCCCTCTGCATTGATCACCACAATTTCTCCCGGCTGAATATCTCTGACATAATCAATATTCAGTTCATCAAAGGCACAGGTCTCTGATGAAAGGAACCATGAATGATCTTCCCTTCCAAGTACCAGAGGACGAATGCCCTGAGGATCTCTGACGCCGATCACTTTTCTCGGTGTCATCACCAGCATCGCATAGCCGCCCTTGAGCATCGGCATGATGGATGCAATGGCCTCCTCAATAGTCGGGTAATTATTTCTTGCTCTGGAAATCAATACTGAAATGACTTCTGCTGCTTCCATTGTCTGGAAAACGGAACCTTTCAGCTCCAGCTCATGCCGAATCTCTTCAATATTCGTCAGACCGCCGTTTAAAGCAACCGCCATATGACCGCTTGTATAACGGATCACGATTGGCTGCGCATTCTCACGGGCATCCGGGCCGTCATATCTGAGAATATGGCCGATACCTGCATGGCCCTGAAGCTTCTCAAGCTTCATCTCATCAAAAGCTTCTGTCACCAGGCCCTCATCCTTTACATAGGAAAAATTGCCATGGTTATCATTCACGCAGATACCTGCTGCCTCCATGCCGCGATGCTGCATGGAAAATAATCCATAATATATTAAATGGGAGGTATGAAAGCCGTTATTGTCAAACATGCCAAACAAACCACATCTGTCCATCATTTTCTCCATCTTGCCTACATCTCCTTTAAATACGCTTCATAACCCACATGCTCAAGCTTGTCTGCCTTGTTCAGTACGGTCTGCTCAAGCTTGCTGCTGTAGGCTTTCAGTCTCTCACGCAGGGCCGCATCATCTGTGGCCAAGATCTTGGCTGCCAGAAGTCCTGCATTCTGAGCACCGTTGATGGCCACTGTGGCAACCGGAATGCCCGGCGGCATCTGAACGATGGAATAGAGGGAATCTACACCGCCGAGGGCCTTTGTCTGAACCGGTACACCGATAACCGGAAGTACCGTCATGGCTGCGGTCATGCCCGGAAGATGGGCTGCACCGCCGGCACCTGCAATAATCACTGAAAGGCCTTTTTCTTCGGCTGTCTTTGCATATTCGCATAATCTGTCCGGCGTTCTGTGTGCCGAAACAATGGTCAGTTCATAAGGCACCTGTAATTCATCCAGTATTTCCGCTGCCTTTGACATAACCGGCAGATCTGAATCGCTGCCCATAATAATGCCAACTTTTACGCTCATTCCCATTACCTCCGTTAAAACTTGATCTTTGAATGCGCATAACGCGCTTTAAAAAGTGCATCTTCAATAGTCTTGTCCGTCACTGTGATATGACCCATCTTACGGCCGACTCTGCATTCTTCCTTGCCGTAAATATGAACCTTCACCTCCGGATACTTGTAAGCTTCTTCCAATCCGTGGACTTCAGCCTTCTTGTTCACTGTGCCGATAATATTCTTCATCACCGTCGGGCGAATCAATTCTGTACTGCCAAGAGGCAGACCGAGAATTGCCCGGATATGGTTCTCATACTGGGAAGTCACACAGCCTTCGATTGTATAGTGACCGGAATTATGCGGACGCGGTGCCAGCTCATTCACCAGCACATGCTGATCCTTTGTCACAAAAAGTTCGATGCAGAGCATGCCGTAAGCATTAAAAGCATGCACTGCCTTCCTTGCCACATCCATAGCTTCTTCCTTACAGGCTTCTGTAATATCTGCCGGCACCGTTGTCTCATCCAGAATGCTGTTTACATGCACATTCTCCGCCACCGGAAATACTGCTACATCACCGTTGGTACTGCGGCAGACAAGAATCGACACTTCCTTGAGAAACGGTACATATTCCTCCACCATCAGCGGCAGCTTTCCTGCACCCAGACTCTCATAAGCTTCACGGATATCTTCTCTTGTATGGATCACCGCATTGCCCTTGCCGTCATATCCGCCGGTACATGTCTTCAAAATCACCGGATAGCCAAAGTAATCGCAGTCCTCCACCAGCTGTTCATAGGAATCTGCCTTCCGAAATTCCGGAACCGGCAAACCATGAGCCATCAGCCACTGCTTCTGGTTGTATTTATTCTGAATATGTAAAAGTGTCTCACTGGATGGATAAACTGGACAGCCGTGAGCCTCCACCTGCTGCAGGGCTTTCACGCTGATATGCTCAAATTCATAAGTCACCACATCCACTTTTGACGCCAGCTCTTCAATCGCTGCCACATCATCAAAACCTGCAACAATATGTTCATCTGCAATACTGTGTGCCGGGCAGTGCAAAGTTGGATCAAGAATGACAAAATAATCATCCAAACGCTTTGCATCCAAAATCATCATCTTGCCAAGCTGACCGCCGCCGATAATACCGATCTTATGCATGTTAAACGCTCCTTTTATAATCATATCTTATAAATAAATAGATACTCTCATTATAAACCATTCTTATAAATTCATCATTTACCTCAAAAAAGCAAATGTTCATCAGAATCTGACTCTATTGTAACCGTACTGAGCTTTTACGTCAATACTAAAGCGCAAAAAAGGAAAGGTTCTTTTGCCTTTCCTTTTTTATTTTGAATGTGTCAATATATCATTATAAGCACTACTTATATATCAAGTGGTTCATTCAATGCTTCTGTGCCTTTCAGACAGAATTGGCCATTGCGGATAATATCTACCTCTGTACCATCTGCAAAGCAGGCTGTAATGGCACCGATTTCATCATAAGGAATCGTAATATCTGTATGCACATTGAAATAAGCCTGTTCCGGATCCGTATTTCTAAGCCGCGACTTCTCATTTTCACGGGCAACAATTTCCTTGCCGTCGGTATTATAAACCTTATGGTCCTCACTGTGACTGTAGCATGTATCACCAATGGCAAAATGCGGTCCTGTCTTCTCCATAATCAGAATCGGCATCATCTGTGTAATGCCAAACTTTCTGGCCATGGCATAGGCCATCGTATTCGTACCGATGGCAAACTCGCCCATCGGCAGCGTTTCATGATTCTGAAGCAGATTCTGTTTCAGATACTTCTGATTCTCTTTTGCATCTTCATAATTACTGCAATCCACTTCAGCTACACAGCCATCTTCAAACCTCAATGACAGATTTTTGTAATTCAGGCCATTCAGATACACGCTGCTCACATGAAGAATACCATTGGTGCCTGTCAGAACAGGACTTGTAAAAATCTCACCCACAGGAATATTCACATCCGCACAGCAGTTTTCAAAAACCGTTTCCTTCTCAGGGTTCTGAAGCTGCCACAATGCTACTTTCAAATCCGTGCGATTGCCGTTCATACCGGTAATATGCATATATTCCGCACCATCAATGGCATCGATCATCTTCTGCTGAATGCTTCTGAACAGATCATTGTCCAGATTGTTGACCTTAATCGTCTCATCCATAATGGCCTCAAACTGATCACCGATGGACGGGAGCGGCCATGCAATAATAGAGAAACTGATGGCTGACGCATCAATATACTGATTCACAATCTCCGTCAGCTGTCCTGCCATACGAACGGCCAGCTTCTGCTGCTTATCCGACAGGCGGACATTCTCCTCTTTCGCTGTCGGCTCAAAAGGCACTTCACCGAAGACATCCATCCAGGCCGGCCCTGCATAGTCCTCTGCCAAATCTGCATACTGCTCATAGGCAGACTTTGTCACACCGATGATACGCTCGCATAAGGCTTTGTCAAGATATAAGCCCTTATCCATGCGGTGATCATAATCGTACTGCGGATTGGCTGAACAGGACACAAGTCCCAGCTTACCTGCCGTCTTGTTAATACTGTGAATGGCATCCCTGCAGACAATAACGGAAAGTCCCAATGTTTCAAACTGCTGAATGACTGCACGCAGCACCCGTTCAAAGCCGATATTGGCTCTTAACTGAACATTCTTCTTGGCTGACAAATCAATCTTGTAAAGTTCAAAGCCCCGCACATAGCCATTGACAAAAGTGGCCGCCATATCATCGATCACCTGCTGATCCAGAGTATTCAGATAAGCTGCAATTGCCTTTTCATTTGAAGAAATGTACTCCCCATACTGATATAGATAAGACAAATCATTCAAATCTGCCTTCTTGATGATATCTCTGTAAAAGCCCAGTGACGGATCCAGCTTCTCCCGGGTTCTCCTTGTCACCGTCTGGTCACTGTAATCACTGACGTACCAGTAAATAATCTGTTGAATTTCATCCCTTTCAGGTATACGGTTCTCAAAACGGTTATAAATTTCTATAAACAGCTCGTTGATGGCTGTCATGTCTGCCAGACGCTCCTGAAATGCCAGAGGAATAAGACCCCGGATTTCTGTTGCAAGCCAGGCCATCACGGCACCATAAGCTTCACCCAGTTCCTGCACTGCCCACTTTGGATTGGCATAACTCTTTTCATATCCGCATTCACCTTCCCGCACCTCAGTCTCAGGAAGAATATCCGCGTAAAAACAATGATTCATCTCTGCCAGCTCTTCCGTTGTCAGCTGGGCAAAGCGACCATCCTGGCGCATTTTATAGGCTCTTTCCACATATAAAATAAAAGCTGCCAGCTGATTAAAATAATCTGTAAAAGGGGCTTTGGCCGCATTCTCATCTGCAATTGCACGAATTCTTTCCACAGACAGTTCAAAACGCTCCTGCACCCACTCCTGTACATCTTCTCTATTCATTTCCTTCTTCAATATGCTCACCTTTCTCAACCATCATCCTTCAGATTCAAGTCAAACGTCCAAAATTTCCGCTTGAAACAATACGGCTTTTACATAATAAACGGCTTTTACATAATAATCGTTAAACATCCCACAAGAAAAATAAATCCGTGGACAATAACCGCCGCCAGATTCACATAAAAAGCACTATGCACCATCGGTCCATAAGCTTCACTATCTTTGCGAAGCTGCACAGAAAGCCACAGGCCAAAAATTGCAGCCAAAAAGCTCAGATATCCAATCCCGCCGACCGCTGCCGGAAGATTGCCTTCCCTGACAAAGGACGCAATGGTCAGCACAGCCATGCAGATCAGCGATACAATCCCAAATGCAGCGGCGTAAATTCCGCGTTTTGTCTGTCTTTTTTCAATTTTGATGAAACTGTATATATTATGCGCCATCCCATTTACTCCTTATTTTATTCATTATGTAGAACAGAAGATATCCTGCAATACCTCCTGCAGTATTCAAAATTAAATCATCTACATCAAAGGATCCAACCCTTGTCAGCAGCTGTATGATCTCAATCGTAAGACTCAGCAGAAAAGCCGCCAGAAACATGCGATGCATTCTTCTGAGCTTCGGTCTCAATATAGGCATAAAAAAACCATATGGCATAAAAGCCAGTACATTACCAAATAAGTTTGCGAGAAATGCCTGGATTCCCACAACATCTCTGTATATATAAAATCTTCGAATTTCTTTAAACGGAATCAAATTATATCTGTAGTAGGAAGTAACAACATCTCTTCCATAATCTTCACTGAAAAAACATACATAAATTAAAACAGCGATATACAAAATAAGCAGTACGAAACTGCCGAATTTGATACACCGCTTTGTTTGTCGGCTCACGCAATCCCTCCTGCCTGACGATACCGGGCCTGTATGACCCACGTAAAAAGCACCACGGCTGCAGCAAAAAGCAGCCGCGATGTCTTATAAAATCTATTCAATTCCAACTGTCAGCAGAACCTATCTCTGTCCTTCCTCATATCAATGCAGTTCAAAAACTACATCAGATCAGAATGATGTCTCAGAAGTCTTGCTCCATTGACAATTCCTATAATACCAAGAACCAGCCCGCCGACTACAGATAAAATTCCAAGTACAAGACTGCATGCACCTGTCTGACACATCAGCTTTGATATCTTATCTTCTATTCTCATCTTCGCCGCTCCTTTCTCTAATGCTGTCTCTCTGTCTGCGATATCCGGTTATCTGCACTTGCATCTGTCAGATAGCCATTTGTGATACACTGCAGCCTCCGGCAAAATCTACTGTTCTTTTGCACCGTACTGCTCATAGTATGCATCAATAGCTGCTTTCAGTTTGTCATCAATGACAATCTTTCCATTACATGGTTTATTATACAGGCATTCAACAACCTCTGCCATCGTCACAATGGCATTTGTCTCAAAACCGTAGAGATCTTTGACTTCATCAAGTGCACACTTAACACCGCCCTTGCCGACTTCCATACGGTCTAAGGAAACCATCAGGCCAACGATAGTGACATCTGCTGCACCCTTTACCTTCGGAACAGTTTCTTCCATGGACTTGCCGGATGTTGTCACATCTTCGATCATTACGACACGGTCGCCGTCCTTTAAAGGACTTCCAAGGAAATTACCCTTATCGGCACCATGATCTTTCGCTTCCTTACGATCTGAGCAGTAACGGATCTCCTTGCCGTACAGATCACTGAATGCAATGGCTGTTACAACACCAAGAGGGATACCCTTGTAAGCAGGTCCGAACAGTACATCAAAATCATCACCATACTTTGCATGGATAGCCTTCGCATAATACTGGCCCAGACGCTTTAACTGAGAACCGGTCACATAGGCACCTGCATTCATGAAAAACGGAGACTTTCTGCCGCTCTTCAATGTAAATTCACCAAACTTCAATACATCTGCTTCCACCATAAAGTGGATAAACTCTTCTTTGTACTGTTCCATATCTATAATCTCCTTTTCGTGATTAAAAATTCACTCATTCATCTCTGTCTTTTACTTCTCTGTTATTATACTCAACTTCCAATGAAAAATCAACAAAAAACATACCTTCCCAGTCGCTTAAAGGCCTCCATGACACGGCTCTTTGGCAGCGCCAGATTCATTCTGATATGATGTTCCCCATGGAATGGTCTGCCATCCTGCCAGCCGACACCCACATCCCATCCGGCCTGCAAAAGTTCATCCATGGACTTGTTATGCGCCTCGCACCATTTTCCGCAATCAAGGAACAGCATGTAGGTTCCCTGCGGTTTTGATACCGTGATGCCTTCAAAATGTTTTTCAATATAATCACAGGCAAACTGAACATTCTCCGTCAGAACCTGACAAAGTTCATCCACCCATTCATAGCCCTCCGGTTTATAAGCACCAATCAGCGCATGCATGGACAAAACATTCATCTCATTGTAATGGGATTTGCTGCCTCTGGCCTCCACTCTGTCTCTCAGTGCTTCATTATAAATAATATGATAGCTTCCAATAAGACCGGCCAGATTAAATGTTTTGCTTGGTGCATATAGAGCCACTGTGTGTTCCCGGGCATAATCATTCACCTGCTGTGTCGGTATATGCTTTCGGCCATCCAGTAAAATATCCGACCAGATTTCATCTGAGATCACTGTCACCTGATACTTTTCATACACCGCCATGGCTTTTTCCAGCTCCCACTGTTCCCAGACACGGCCTGTCGGATTATGCGGTGAACACATAATGGCTGCATGAATATGGTACTTTCTGATCTTCGCTTCCATATCTTCATAATCCATTCTGTAAATGCCCTCTGCATCCTTTTTTAGCTCACTATGTATCATCTTATAGCCGTTATTCTTCAGACTGGCTGTAAATCCAATATATGTGGGACTATGAAGCAATACAGCATCTCCCGGTGCCGCCAGACACTGCAGAGCAGAAAGGACGCCTCCAAGCACACCATTCTCATAACCGATATGCTCTCTTTTCAGCCCTCTCACGCCATTTCTTGTCTGATGCCATTTGATAATCTCTTCAAAATACGCATCTCTCGGCTCAAAATATCCGTAAGCCGGGTGTTTGGCACGTTCAATAATCGCCTCTGGAATCGTCGGCACTGTCGGAAAATTCATATCTGCCACCCACATCGGAATAAAATCAAAACCTTCCTTTGGTTTTGACGGTGACATTCTCGGATACATTCCAAGGCCATCTACAGCCATAGCATCCTGTCCTTGTCTGTCAATGATCGATGTAAAATCAAATTTCATGATGTTCATCCTTTGCTTTTCTAATATTTTATATAAGTATATCGCTGCTCTTTTTCTATTTTCCTATATCTGTCTGCAAAAAGCAATTCCTTCTCTCATTTTCATTGACTTTTTTCCGGCTTGTCGCTATACTTTTTATCACAGGAACCTTTTCTTTTGGGCTTCATCTTGAAAAGTTCCATTTTTTTACGAAAGGTGTTTATCTATGCTGACTTATATTTTATTGATCATCGGATTTATTCTCCTTATTAAAGGAGCAGACCTTTTTGTGGACGGCAGCTCATCCATTGCCAGACTTCTGCGCATTCCGGCTGCTGTCATCGGCCTGACCATTGTTGCTTTCGGCACAAGCGCCCCGGAATTATCCGTCAGCTGTTCCGCCGCTCTGGCCGGGCAAAATGAAATTGCCATCAGCAATGTCCTTGGTTCCAACATTTTCAATCTCATGGTTGTCACCGGCGCATGTGCCGCCATCAGTGCTATTCCGGTCAATGAAGGCATTTTGAAACGTGAGTTTCCATTTTCCATTGTTGCGGCCGCACTGCTTCTGATATTCAGTTTGTTCGGATTCGGCCGCCTGAATATCGGTCGTCTCGAAGGTCTCACCCTTCTCGCACTCTTTGTGATCTTCGTTGTTTTTCAGGTCAGAGATGCCTTAAAGTCACGCAGTGAGAATGCAGAAGATCCAATGGAAGAAGTCCTTTCTCCATTAAAAAGTATTGTATTTGTTATTATCGGATGTATCATGATTATCTACGGCGGCAATTTTGTTGTGGACAGTGCCTCTGAAATTGCTGCCAATTTCGGTCTGTCAGAAACCCTGATCGGGCTGACAGTTGTTGCTTTCGGCACTTCCCTGCCTGAACTGGTCACTTCCATTGTGGCCTCAAGGAAAGGTGAAAACGATCTGGCCATCGGCAATGTTGTCGGCTCCAATCTGTTCAATATTCTGATGATCCTCGGTATTTCAACAAGTATCCATCCGGTTTCTCTTCAGCCCACAGCAGTTTATGACTGCATCATCCTGATCATCTTCAGTCTCCTTGTCCTTTTCTTCTGTTGGAGCAAGAAACGGCTGGCCAGAGGCGAAGGCATTTGTATGCTTGTCCTCTATGCGATCTATACCGTTTACATCATCCTGCGCTGATTAGATAAAAACATTAGATAAAAAATATAATAAAAACCCTTGCCGAATGGTCAAAAACATGCTAACATGAATGCAATCAGCGAAGAGGCTGCGGAATATCCGCGGCCTCTTTTTGTTTTACACGGATACTGCTGCAGACTGCCGCTGCATGTTCACCGTCAGCCTGTCTTCTGTTCGTGAAGATAAAAAAGAGAGGAAGATGTAAATGAGCTACGAAAAAATTTTTGACCTGGTAACAAAAGTGGATGACTTCGTCTGGGGGCCTGCTATGCTTGTCCTGCTCGTGGGTACCGGTATTTTTCTGACAATCCGTGTTGGTTTTCTTACCTGGCGAAACCTCGGATATGCCATCAAAAGTACACTGAGCAAAGAAGCCCGCACTCAGAAAAGGGGGGATGGTGATGTCTCTCCATTCTCCGCATTAACAACTGCTCTCGCTGCCACCATCGGTACCGGCAATATCGTCGGCGTTGCAACCGCCATGGTGTCCGGCGGTCCCGGTGCTCTTGTCTGGATGTGGATTTCCGCCTGTTTCGGTCTGACATCCAAATTCAGCGAATGTATGCTGGCCATCAAATACCGTGAACGCAACGAAAAAGGAGAAATGTCCGGCGGCCCGATGTACACCATGAAAAAGGCCCTTCCAAAAGGATTCGGTGCTGTCCTTGGCTGGCTGTTTGCCTTGTTTGCCGTTCTGGCTTCCTTTGGTATTGGCAATATGACCCAGGCCAACTCCATTTCATCAGCCTTAAATGAAACCGTCGGCTTTTCTAAAGTTGCAATCGGAATTGTCCTGACTGTTCTGTCCCTTGCTGTTATTGTCGGTGGTATTAAATCCATCTCAAAGGTTTCTTCTGTTGTTGTTCCTCTGATGGCTGTTTTCTATATTATCGCCGGTCTCATTGTTATCATCGGCAATATTCAGAACGTTCCGTCCGGTGTTTCCATGATTTTCAAATATGCATTCACGCCGCAGGCCGTTACCGGCGGTGTCCTTGGTAATGTTGTTGCTTCTATGATGGCTGCCATGCAGTACGGTATAGCCCGCGGATGCTTCTCCAATGAAGCCGGCATGGGTTCTGCTGCTATCACTGCCGCCGCTGCCACAACCGACCATCCTGTCCGTCAGGCCTATATCAACATGACCGGTACTTTCTGGGATACTATCGTTGTCTGCACAATCACCGGTCTCTGCATTGCAAGTTCCGGTATGCTTGGTCAGATTGATCCGACCACAGGCAGTCTGTATACAGGCTCTGCCTTAACTATCGCTGCTTTTAAGACCGTTCTCGGCCCAGTGGGCGGCTGGCTTGTCACCATCGGCATCGCACTTTTTGCCTTTTCTACTATTCTCGGCTGGGAATATCACGGTGAAAAAGCCTTTGAATATCTGTTGAATACCCATAAGATGAACATTATTTATCGTCTGGTCTTCTCATGCGTTGTGTTCTTCGGTGCCACCATGCAGTTAGACCTTGTATGGAAACTTTCTGATATTGCCAATGCCCTGATGGCTATTCCAAACCTGATCTGCATGCTTCTGTTGAGCGGTGAGATTGCCCGGGATATCCGCGAATTCCAGAAAATACTGAACAAAGAACGCGGACGATAAAATACTTAACAAAACATAAAAAGAATAAATCCTGATTTTTCTATTATCCGGTATAGGATATTGTGAAAAATCAGGATTTATTCTTTTCATATAAGTATTTTTCGAATTAGTTCAGCTGAAGGCCATCCACCCATTCCTGAACTTCGATATCGGATACATTGGATGAAAATCGCTTTCCTTCCATCCAGTTTCCGGTTCCGGCCATTTTTTCTAACAGGTCGCCGCTGTCATCAAGCCCCGATGAGGCCGATGTGCAAAACGGAATGACGGTCTTTCCGGTAAAATCATTGTTTTTAACAAAGTTATTGACCGGCCAGGCAGCTTCGCCCCACCAGATCGGATAGCCAATCAACACATACTGCACATCATCCCAGTCAGCAGGTGTTGTCTCATTCAACGCCACATCCTGCAAATCGGCATCATCATGTTCTCTGCACACACGGCTTGATGGATCATTATAATCCAGATCCTCTGCCGAATAGGCTTCAACCGGCTGCAGCTCGAATAATTCACCATTTGTCGCTGCCGCTATCTTTTCAGCTGCTGCCTTTGTATTGCCTGTTCCGGAAAAATATGCAATAAGAATCTTCCCTGTTCCGGATTCACCTGATGCTTCTTCATTGCTCTGAGCAGTTGTCTCATCGGCATCTGAACTGCTCTCTGCAGTAGTTTCCGACACACTTTCTGTACCGGCGTTTGTCTCTGTTTTCTGGCTTTCTGCCTTGTTTGCTCCGCATCCCGCCATCAAAGCAACTGCTAAGATGCAAGCCAAAACCATCATCCATTTTTTCTGTAATCTCATTTTCTGCCTCCTGCTTCAATTTGCTTATGATTCATCTTACTTCTTGCTCCGTCCCAAGACGTTTTAACGTTCCGCCGATTTCTCTGTGAATTGCTTCCGATGACAGCCTCCCCGGATTAAAATACACCTTTGACGCAATCACCACTTTATCCCGAGCCGCATTCTTTTTCAGTGCACGTCCGAGATATTCTTCACTGGTCCCCGCCGAGTAGCCATTGGCTGTATCGAAAAAATTAATACCAAGGTCCAGCGCCCTTTTTATCACTTTTTCAGACTCCGCTTCATCCAGAGTCCAGTCGTGCATCGTTCCTGCTTTTCCGAAACTCATACAGCCGACGCATACCTTCGAAATCTGAATATCTGTATTGCCAAGTGTCGTATATTCCATTTTGAAAACCTCCTTGCTGCCTTTTAATATCTATTGTACAAAGCGAATACCATACAGACGATAAACTTCCATTGTCAGTTATCCAACAATCTTTTCACGGTTGTAAACGTCAAATTGTAAATCGAACTATATGTATAATCAACCCCAGCTCTTGTCATCGCTTCCTTCTGCTTTTCTGTCACTACCGTATACGGATAAATGCCGAACATAAATGGGAAAAAGGAATAAATAAATTCTTCTCTCTTCTTCAGATCCATATCCGGCCTGAACATCTCCAGTATCTGCATCACAGTCTTCATAGCTTTCCCATAAGACACCTTAAACTCTGTCAGAAGCTCTATCCTGCTGTTTTCTTCCAGGTCATAGTGATTCATAGACATAATTTTTAAAAGCTGCCTGCGTTCATCCAATGTTCTTGCCAGTACATCTGCAAGTTCTTCATTGCTCATAGACGACTTCGCTTCTGTCATTTCATTCAGCCGTGCAATCCAAAAATCATATTCTCTTTTCAAAAGCGCCAGGAAAATCTCTTCCTTCGTCTGGAAATAATTATAGATAGATGTTCTCGAAAAAGACGTCTCCCGACTGATTTCTTTTAATGTGATTTCCTTGAAACTCATCGTATGATAGAGTTTTTCACAGGCATTAATAATTTCTTCTTTTCTGGCATTTGTTCTCTCTATTGAACCTGCTGGCATAATACGCCTTCCTCTCTCGGTTTACTTATTCATTCTGGCACAATCGCCGACTTTTTCACCAGTTTTAAAGTATTCATATGTCGGGAACTCAAAAAGAATCTGTTTAAACACATGATACTCAATCTTTCCCTGATCATTCAAAACATTCTCATCCGCATAAGCGGCAAGAATTTTACATACTCTCCTTTACGTTTTCTGACACTGTGTCAGTTTTTCAATATACAGTCATTATAATTCTATTCTGACACCATGTCAATAATCAATTTACCTATTATTCTCAAAATAAAATTCCCACATCTGCATCTTGTAAAAAATCAAGACTTACCTTTGTTGAAGGTACTCTTCAAGACACAAATTTTGTTCTTTCATCTCTTTTGCTGCTTCATAGCCCACATAGCGATAATGCCATGGTTCATTATCTATGCCCGTGATATCGGTTTTATCTGCCGGATACCGTTTAATAAATCCGTATTTATATGCATTCTCATCCAGCCATTCATAGACAGCATCCTGGGAAGCACCGGCAGATTCTGCATTAATATCCACACTAAGCCCCAGCTCATGCTCACTGGTGCCCGGTTCCGCCACATAGGTTTTGGCAAACTTTTTGGCATCGCTTTCAGAATAGCCCTCATCCTCATATGCAGCAATTTTGTCATTCATAATAGCCTTTTGTTCATCCCTCGTCCGATATCCGTCCCTGACAAACAGCTGTAATCCAGCCGCTCTGGCATCATCAAACATCTTCTGAAGATCCGGATAAATCCTGGCATCAACCTTCTCACCATTTGACAATTCTATCAACTCCAGCGAATAATTATACGGAATTTTATGATCTTTATTCACAAGAATCAAATTCCACTCACCCGAATAGCCAACCACATTTTTCAATACGTATACAGCTGCCAAAACCACAATAACCAGCAAAAAAACTGCCGCCACAAACTTCAAAAAACGCCCTTTCCTGCGTCGCCTTCCCTTACTTCCCCGTGCCATAACAAAAGCCTCCTCTATCATCAAAAAATCCTTAACTTACATCTTAAATTATAGCACCCAAATATTTCAATCCACCAATAAAAAACTTGCAAAAAACAGTTAAAAAACTTACAAAAAACAGTCAACAACCCGAACCCCCTAGGTGATGAGCCTCATTCACATAAAAAATTCCCGATTTTATTTATGCTTAGTCGGAGGATAACTTTCTGAAAACGTTGGGCGATGAGCCCGTTTACAGAAAGTTATCCTCCGGCTAAGCTAATAAAATCGGGAATTAACCTTTATTTTACGAGACCGATGAGTTCGTTGATGTCTTCTACTCCATGTCTTCTCATGTAAGCTTCGATGCCATCGATGACTTCTACGGTTGTATATGGATTTGTAAAGTTCGCTGTACCGATCGACACAGCTGTAGCACCTGCCAGAATAAATTCCATGGCATCTTCAGCTGTACAGATACCGCCCATGCCAATGATCGGAATCTTGACAGCATTGGCCACCTGATAAACCATGCGAACCGCAACCGGCTTAACAGCAGGACCTGAAAGCCCGCCTGTCTTGTTGGCAATGGCAAATGTCTGTCTTTCGATGTCAATCTTCATACCGGTCAGTGTATTGATCAGAGACAGGCAGTCTGCGCCGCCGGCCTCAGCAGCCTTCGCCATCACGGTGATGTCTGTGACATTCGGACTCAGCTTCATAATAATCGGCTGTTTTGCTTTTGCCTTGACAGCCTTTGTAATGGCTTCTACTGCCTTTGGATCCTGACCAAAAGCAATACCGCCTTCTTTGACATTCGGACAAGAAATATTAATCTCAAGCATGTCTACTCTCTGCTCATCTGCAAGACGTTCAACCACATCCAGATATTCTTCTGTAGAATGGCCGCATACGTTGACAATCACCTTTGTATCATATTGCTCCAAAAACGGCAGATCTCTCTTTGAAAAAAGATCGATACCCGGATTCTGAAGACCAATGGCATTGAGCATGCCGCTGGCTGTCTCCGCAATACGAGGTGCTGGGTTTCCAGGCCATGGTACACTGGCTACACCCTTTGTTACAACCGCACCCAGACGATTCAGATCAACAAATTCACTGTATTCCGCACCGGAACCGAATGTACCCGAAGCAACCATCACAGGATTCTTCAGTTCAACTCCGGCAAGATTCACCTTTGTATTCATTACAGTTCCACCTCCTGTGCATTGAAGACAGGGCCATCCTTACAGATACGCTTATTGTGTACGTTTGTATGATGATCCACATCCTTTGACTTACAGACACATGCAAGACATGCGCCGATACCGCAGGCCATCTTCTCCTCCAGAGAAATCCATGCCTCAATCCCTTTGTCAGCCGCATACTGTTTCAGTGCACGAAGCATCGGAGTTGGTCCGCAGCTGTAAATCACCTGACCTTCAACACCTTCTGCACGGATGGCATCCAATACATTGCCCTTTGTTCCGCAGCTGCCGTCCTCTGTAGCAATAACCACTTTGCCGTATTGCTCAAATTCCTTGTTCAAAAACAGTTCATCTCTATAGCCAAGAACGATGGTCTTCTCACAATCCAGTTCTTTGGCAAGCTCAAGCATCGGAGGGACACCGATACCGCCGGCCACAAGAATGGCCTTATCCTTTTTCAATGTGTAACCATTGCCCAATGGTCCCATAATTTCTAATGTATCTCCGGCTTTGCATCCTGAAAATTCCTTTGTACCATAGCCAACGACACGATAAACGATTCTCAGTCTGCCAGTCTCCTTATCAATTTCACAGATACTGATTGGTCTTGGAAGCAGCTTGCTGTCATCATTCGAATAGACAGAGATAAACTGTCCAGGCTTTGCCTCTGAAGCCATACTGCCGACTTCCAGCCACATGCTGAACACATCCGATGCAAGCTGTTCCTGAGAAAATACAGTTGCTTTGATTTTACTTACGCTCATGTTTTTGTCCTTTATAAATATATACTTAATTCGTTGATTTCACCTGATCATTCAATCCGAGTCCGAGAGCACCCAATCAGCGGCTGCTTACAGTACAGATGTAATATCCTTCTGCATATCGATAACTGCTGCTCTGGACGCGTCTGCAAAATGCTCTGCGCCAAACTTCGCATACTTCTCCTGCTTATAAGCTGCGATAATGCCTCTTGAGGAATTCACGATCGCACCAAGGCCATTCTCATCAAAGTTAGGCAAAAGATCCTTAGCTGTGGCACCCTGTGCACCGTAACCCGGTACAAGGATATAAGCCTTCGGCATCAGCTTACGAGTAATTCTTGCCTGTTCCGGGTAAGTTGCGCCAACAACAGCTCCTACATAGCTGTATCCGCATTCACCTACATAATCACTGCCCCATTCATTGACCTTCTCAGCAACATATTCAAACAAAGGACGACCATCGATCAGTCTATCCTGAAATTCACCGCTTGACGGATTTGATGTCTTAACGAGGATAAAAGCACCTTTCTTCTCTTTTTTAGCTGTATTGATAAAAGGATTGATGCTGTCAGAACCCATATACGGATTCAGTGTAACAAAATCTTCATTAAAACCATATAATGAACGGCTTCCTACTTTGACAGGACCCAGATGACCTCTTGCATAAGCCTCTGAAGTAGAGCCGATGTCGCCTCTCTTAATATCGCCAATGATCACCAGATCCTTCTGACGGCAATACTCTACAGTTCTGTGGAAAGCTTCCAGTCCAGGTAATCCAAACTGTTCATACATAGCAATCTGAGGCTTTACAGCCGGAATCAGATCATAAACAGCATCTACAATGGCTTTGTTGAACTGCCAAATAGCTTCAGCTGCACCCTCCAATGTCTCACCATATTCATCGAAAGCTTTCTTCTGAATATGTTCCGGTACAAACGCAAGATTCGGATCCAGTCCGACAACGATTGGTGCATTCAATTTCTTAATCTTTCCCACCAGTTTATCAATCATGTACTCTATATCCTCCTTAAACACAATTTTCCTTAAACATCCCTTTCATTTTAGCATATCCGCCATACAGCCGCAAGTCCATCACCGCGATAAATCCTAATCGCCTTCACAAATTAGGGTTATTTCCATTTTCTTACATCTTTTTACATTTCATTTCCAATTTGTACTATTTTCTCCAAGTTTGTAAATTTACTGATTATATATCTTTTTTTGTAAATTTTCACGTACTTTTTTTCAAAACTATCAATTTTGTAAATTTTTTATTAAATCTTTATGATTCACTCCCGCTTTTTTGTGGATTAATTTTCCAAAACACGGGTTGACATCTTTTATACACGTCAGTATAATGTTAGACATAAAGTTTCCCACAGCATTGTGGTGAATCAATTCAATAAAGTTCTGTTACAGATTATATCGAAGGAGATATAGATGGAAAGACCGGTTATTCCATCTGTATCTCCTTTTTTGTTTCAGGAACTTGAACAGGAGGAATAAGTTATGGAATCTAATGCAATCTTAGAAGCAGTTAACAGTATTATTTTTGGCGGACACGGCGTCTGGTTCTTAATCGGCGCAGCTCTGGTTTATTTTATGCAGGCTGGTTTTGCAATGTGTGAAGCTGGTTTCACAAGAGCAAAGAACGTAGGCAATATTATTATGAAAAACTTAATGGACTTTTGTCTCGGTACAGTTGCTTTCATCTTCGTTGGTTACAACATCCTTTGTGGTGACGCTTCCAAGTTCTGGGGCGGTTTTACAATGAATCCTTTTGATTTCGGCAGCATGGACTGCTATGGATTTGTATTCAACCTTGTTTTCTGTGCAACATGTGCAACCATCGTTTCCGGTGCCATGGCTGAACGTACAAAATTCCTTACTTATTGTATTTACAGTTTTATCATCAGTCTTTTCATTTATCCTATTGAAGCCCACTGGGTATGGGGCGGTACAGCCTGGTTAACTGATCTTGGCTTTACAGATTTCGCCGGTTCAGCAGTTATTCATATGGTAGGCGGTATTACCGGTTTCATCGGTGCCTGTTTCCTTGGACCTCGTATTGGCAAGTATGATAAAGATGGCAAAGCAAGACCTATTCTTGGTCACAATATCAGTATTGCAGCTCTTGGTGTTTTCATCCTCTGGTTTGGCTGGTATGGTTTCAACGGTGCCGCAGCAGCAGACGGACAGCATCTTGGACAGATTTTCTCCACTACAACACTTGCTCCTGCATGTGCAACTGTTGTCGCTATGATTTATACATGGGTACGTTTTGGTAAACCTGATGTTTCTCTTTCACTGAATGGTTCCCTTGCAGGTCTTGTAGCTATTACAGCCGGCTGTGATAATGTTGATAACGTTGGTGCTATGATCATTGGTGCTGTAGCCGGTCTCCTCCTTTGCATCTTCGTTCCTTTCATCGATAATGTTCTGAAGGTTGACGATCCTGTTGGTGCCTGCTCCGTTCATGGTATTTGTGGCTGCTTCGGTACACTGGCCGTTGGTCTCTTCGACTACACAGATGGTCTCTTCTATGGCGGCGGTGTTCATCACCTGCTGATCCAGTTACTGGGTGTTGTCTGCATCGCAGGCTGGGCAATCATATGTGACCTGATTCTCTTCACAGTTCTGAAGAAAACAGTTGGTGTCCGCGTATCCGAAAGAGAAGAACTTGAAGGTCTGGACGCAACAGAACATGGTCTTGAAACTGGTTATGCCGGCTTCTTAATGGACAAAGATAACTAAATCGCTAATCACTCATTTTATTTTGATTCCTTCCATATAATAGAGCTGATATGTATGATCTTTCATCAATCACATATCAGCTCTATTTTTTTTGATCAGCGCTTGCCTATTGCGCTTCGACAGCTAAAATCTCCTATAGACTTTTTTAATATTTCATCGACTGCACTGTCAAAATAGTACTTGCATCTCTTCTATTTTTGGTGCTATGATTAAACCAAAGTAAGCAATGTAGATATACAGCAACTGCTGTTAATATTAGGAAGGGGAGTGAATACAATAGGAGCAGCAGATACTATTACAAAAGCTTACATAAGAGAAAATAAGGTATTTGCCGATGCCTTTAATTACTTGATTTACGATGGCAGACCAGTCATTCGTCCTGAAAATTTACACGAACTTGATACCACAGAAATTGCTTTGCCATTTAACAGTCAAAATATACACAATAAAAATCAAAAAAACAATTCATTCATCCAGCAATATCGCGATATTCTAAAATATGCGACCATCAAAGAAGATGGTATTGCTACTTATGTATTATTAGGTATTGAAAATCAAACCAATATACACTATGCTATGCCTGTACGAAATATAATGTACGACGCATTGCAATATGGTCGTCAAATTACAGATATTGCCTCTGAGCACAAATACTCAGCTAATAAAGCACAAATCAAACAACCTACACGTGCAGAATACTTATCAGGATTTTACAAAACTGATACACTAGCACCAGTTATTACCCTTGTATTACACTTTAATACAAAATCATGGGACGGTCCACTCTCCCTATTGGATATGATGAATCCCAATCTACTTGAACATGAATATGCCAAATATATTCAAGACTATAAAATTCATCTTATCGATCCACAAAATATTCCGGATCAAGATTTAATCAAATTTCAATCTAGTCTAAGAGAAGTCTTTGGCTGCATTAAATATGCCAAAAATAAAAACAAATTGGCAAATTTCATTCATAACAATCCAAGAATGAATATAGAAATATTAGCCGCCCGTGTAATTGAAACAATAACACATACAACTATTAACTATCAGGAAGGAGCTGAAACAATCGATATGTGCCAGGCTATTGAAGAAATGATTCAAGACGGTAAAATGGAAGGGCTTATAGAAGGAAAAATTCAAATTTTATCTCAACTCATACACACTGGTAAATTAACTGTTAGCGAAGCTGCTGCTCTTATAAATATGAGCACAAACGAACTTGAAAATAAATTAAAAACACTTGCTCACTAATCTCATACAACAGAAGTAATGAATGTTCTTTCCTTTATAACATCTATTACTTCTGTATTTACAATGACTTTCCACGCCATATTCCCATCTCTTAAACTCTCTATTGTATCAATAGCATATACAATTTGAATTTTTTTTGACTTTTTATCTTTTTTCTGTTGACAAATGTCTTCTCATATAGTATAGTATCCATGTGCTTGTGAAAAGCATCATTTATGCGCGAGTGGCTCAGTTGGTGGAGCACGACCTTGCCAAGGTCGGGGTCGCGGGTTCGAGTCCCGTCTCGCGCTCTTCACAAGAGTGAATATCATCTTTATGCGCGAGTGGCTCAGTTGGTGGAGCACGACCTTGCCAAGGTCGGGGTCGCGGGTTCGAGTCCCGTCTCGCGCTCTTCACAAAAAGTGAATATTATCATTTATGCGCGAGTGGCTCAGTTGGTGGAGCACGACCTTGCCAAGGTCGGGGTCGCGGGTTCGAGTCCCGTCTCGCGCTCTTCTTAATATAGAAAGGGGATATCCTAATGGATATCCCCTTTCTATATTAAACGAGTCCTGCCGGACTCGAACGGTTCGTATCTCCGCTCTGCTTCGGTCGGCGCAGAACTGACGTCCACTGGACGTCATGCGCCCCGTCTCGCGCTTGCCTTATCCCTGCCGGACTCGAACGGTTCGTATCTCCGTTCCACATATTCATCACTCCTATTTTTCTTTTTCTTCTAATTCAGCAATTTTTTCCTCTACAGCCGCAAGTGCTTTTTCAAGTTCTTCATCGGTCATATTTCTGATGGCTCTTCTGATTGTACTCTCGTCAAAAGGTAAAACATCCGGCTGTACCTGATCCATTTCATCCTCATGTTTCTGTAATAATTTCTTCAACTTCTTAAATCCAAACATATTCTACCTCATTTCATATCATGATTCTTTGTTTCCTGATGGTTTTATTCTATCAGATTATATTTTCTCACTTGTTCCCAAAACGCAAAGAAATCGGGTATAAGTTTGTTCCTATCAACTTATACCCGATTTTCTTAGTTATTGTGGAAAAGTTTTTTATTCTGATATTTTGGCTCACATGTCAGATTGATACGCAGTCTTCTGAAAATATCTGTATCTACGGATGATAAAATAACTGAACAATGTGCATTGCAGTTTTTTAACATTGGCAGACAATCCAGTGCTTTCTTTGCATTCTCATTGGATGCTGCACTGACAGATAATGCAACGAGTACTTCATCTGTATGAAGTCTCGGATTCTGATTGCCAAGATATTTCACTTTCAGTTCCTGTACCGGTCGGATAACTTCTGATGCTAATAAATGTTCGTCATCCGGAATACCCGCCAACACTTTTAATGCATTCAAAAGCATCGCTGATGCCGCACCGAGAAGTGCTTTATTCTTGCCTGTTACAATTCTTCCATCCGGAAGTTCGATGGCTGCTGCCGGTTCACCGGTCTCCTCTTCTGTTGTCTTAGCCGCAACAGCAACCGCGTAATCTGCTGTAGAAAGGCCTTCCTGGTTCAGAAGCATTTCCAGCTTGCTGATCTCTGCCTTATTCTCCTTGCCTTTCTTCTGCTCACAAAGGGCAATATAATAGCGGCGGATTATCTCTTCTCTGGCAGCTTTCTTCACTGCTTCATCATCAAATATACAGTTGCCTGCCATATTGACACCCATGTCTGTAGGTGACTGATATGGCGATGTTCCGGCAATTGTCTTAAAAATTGTCTGCAGAACTGGGAAAATCTCGACATCTCTGTTGTAATTGATGGCAACCTTGCCATAAGCTTCCAAATGGAAAGGATCAATCATATTAACATCATTTAAATCTGCTGTTGCTGCTTCATAAGCCAGATTCACCGGATGCTTCAGCGGAATATTCCAAATTGGGAAAGTCTCAAACTTTGCATAGCCCGCTTTTATGCCGCGCTGATGCTCATGATACAGCTGAGACAGACAAGTGGCCATCTTGCCGCTTCCAGGTCCCGGAGCTGTCACAACAATCAATGAACGCTCTGTCGGAACGTAATCATTCTTGCCAAAACCATCTTCACTGACAATCAGCGGAATATTCGCCGGATATCCCTCAATCATATAATGTCTGTATGCAGCAACACCAAGGTCACCCAGTCGTTTAATAAATCCGTCCGCTGACTGCTGTCCCTGATACTGCGTAATGACAACACTGCCCACATAAAGTCCCACACTTCTGAAAAGGTCAATCAGTCTCAGAACTTCCTGATCATAGGTAATACCGATATCGCCTCTCTTCTTGTGCTGATCAATGGCAGACGCACTGACTGCAATCACAATCTCTGCCTGATCTTTTAACTTCAAAAGCATCTGCAGCTTACTGTCCGGCTGAAATCCCGGAAGAACTCTGGATGCATGATAATCATCAAAAAGCTTGCCGCCAAATTCCATATAAAGCTTGCCGCCGAACTGAGCCATTCTTTCTCTGATATGTTCTGACTGCATATTCAAGTATTTTTCATTATCGAATCCTATCTTTCCCATCTTTTTCTCCCTTTCTTTGACATTCCTATTAATCGTAACACCTTCACCGACTTCATGCAACAAAAATTATGATTTATTTTTCAGCCATCCCTTTTCTATTTTTACAGATAGACAGATTGCACAAAATACTATAAAATAAAATCGACTGATAAACATTTCAACACTGCACAGAATACAGGAGGACTTATAATGGGTAAAGAAGCCAAAACCAATGCCATGCGCATATTGGATAAGAATAAAATTCCTTATGAAATGAACACATACACATGCGATGAGTTTATCGATGGCTGTCACATTGCTGACCAGCTTGGTCAGCCTTATGAACGCAGTTTTAAAACGCTGGTTACCGTCGGCAAAAGCAAAAACTATTTCGTCTTTGCTATTCCTGTTGACAAGGAACTTAATTTGAAAGCCGCCGCCAAAGCTGCCGGCGAAAAGAATGTTGAACTGATTCATGTGAAAGATATCAATGCTATCACCGGATATATCCGCGGCGGCTGTACACCCATCGGCATGAAAAAGCAGTTTCCGACATTTATCCATGAATCCGCTGCCGATTTTGACACGATTATTATCTCCGGCGGACGCCTTGGTGTTCAGCTGATTCTCTCTCCCCAGGATCTGATCAAAGTGACCCGCGGTCAGTTTGCCGACATTATCATGCACTAAAATCTGCTGAATCTTTTATCTCGAATTTTCAAAATATGAAGGGCATTCACATGTAAAGCCATGAGAATGCCCTTCATTTTATCTAATTTCCAAATTCAATTTATTTATGCGGCTGCAAAAACATAGCTGATGAAATTATCCATGGCTTCCTTTGTTGAAAAACGTGCCAAGTACAATCTGTCTCCCATGGCTGCCGCCAGAACTTCCGGCAGCTCCGTTGTCATCATAATATCATCTTTATAGGCAGCCATAATCTCTTCATGACTATGCAGATAATGCTTTTCCTTTCTGCATCCTGCAGATACACAGTAGTATTTATCCGGATAATCTTCCTTTGTCAGATGATCAAAGGCAACCATATCTGCCCAATCTTTATAAACATCTGTGCTGCAGGCATAATTGATCATATCCGGTGTGAAGCCGCCTGACGGTCTGTAATTCACTTCCAGACCAATAATTCTGCCCTTCTTGCCAAGATATTCATGATCTTCGGTCAATCTGAAAAATTCAAAGTGGACAAAACGGCTCTTTACGCCAAATGATTTCACAGATGCCCTGCCTGCTGTACGCACATCATCTGCAATATGTTTTTCAATATAGAACACACTGTCATCGTGATTATTGACACTGTCCATAATTGAAATAGGCGTATGATTGCCTGTTTCAAAAATCGGTTCTCCTTTACTGTTCATAATCGCATCATAAGAATAGATTTCTCCAGGCACAAATTCTTCCATTATAAATTGGACCCCATGAAAATCTTCTTCATGAAAGGCTCTCAGTTCATCTTCATTCTTCAGTTTATATGTTGTCGTCGCACCAACACCATTATCCGGCTTGACAATAACGGGATAACCTACTTTTTCAATGAATTTCAAACTTTCTGCCAAATCTGTCACCAAATGATATCTGGCCGTTGCAATCCCTGCCTGGGCATAATATGGCTTCATTTTGGATTTATATTTCACATGTTCCATATCCGCAGTCTTCATACCGGGAATGTTGAAATCAGTTCTCAATCTGGCATCCTGTTCCAACCAATACTCATTATTGCTCTCAAGGCCATCCATCGGACCATGCTTATAGCACAGGAAAGCTACTGCACGATACATCTGATCGTAATCTTCCATGCTGTCCACTTTGTAATACTCCGTCAAAGCTGCCTTCAGTGCGTCTGTCAGATTTTCATAAGGTGTATCACCAATTCCGAAAACATTCACACCATCGGCATGCAGCTGAATACAGAAATTTTCATAATTTGTTGGGAAATGTGGTGAAATAAAAATAAAATTGCGCATATTCATACCCTCTTCTTCGTAGTCTCTCGTTTGACTATAAAACATCTTCCAATATCTGTCAAGTACCACATTATCTTGATTCAAATTTAAAGGGCTAAAGTGCATTTTTCTCATGTGTATGTTATACTATTCAAGTCAATATCCATCAAACAATGATTCTATCACAGGAGGTACTTATGATTCAATTACATGTCACCTATACAATGAAACCCGGTATCCATCCCAGGGAATTTTTTGATGCACTAAACGCTGCCGGCATTCCTTCAGCATGCCGGCATGAAAAAGGCAATATCCGTTACAACTATTATCTTCCGGCTGATGACGATAGCCAGCTCTTTCTTCTTGAAATATGGAAAAACAGCGATGTACTTACAGCCCATCAGCAGACACCGCACTTCAAACAGATTCCATCTATCAAAGAAAAGTTCGTTGCACACACCGACCTTCAGCGCTATGAATGTGAATAGAGTGCTGTCGATACAAAAAGGCTTCAATGCAGATTTGAAATGCACACCCAATCTGAATTGAAGCCTTTTCTCTATGAAGTTAATTCTGTTCAATTGACATCCGAACACTTTAGTCAGCATGGACTTCCGCTTTATAGCCAATCCCCCTGACAGCCTTCAGATCAAACTCAGGATACTTTCTGAACTTGTTCCGCAGACGATTGACATGCACATTCAGCGTTGACTGGGATGTCTCCGTTGTCAATCCCCATATCTCATCCATCAGCTGTGTTCTGGTAAATATCTTGTCCGGATAGGAAAGCAGCTTGTACAAAAGCCAGAACTCCTTTCTCGGCAATGTCTGTCTGTCACCCTTTCTTGTAACGGATAAGGAATCACAATCCAGGATAACCTCACCGATCCGCAGCTTCTTGTCATAATTTCTTCCTGCTCTTCTAAGCACAGCGCGAATCCTCAGCAGTAGCTCCTCATCGTCCACATTCTTTGGCAGATATTCATCTACTCCGGCCATATAACTCTTTCTGAGGCCTTCCCGATCCTTTCGCTCAGCAAGCACCATCAATGGCATCTCTGAATACGTATCCCGAAGCTGCCCCATCAAATCATACGCATTCAAATCTGTCAGATCATCTCCGAGAATAATAAAATCAATATATGAAGTTTCAAGTACTTTCAGAACATCTTCCCCACCCGGCGCCTGCAGCACAGAATAACCTTCCCGTCTTAACAGCTGATAAAGTCGTCTTCTGTAGGATCTGTCACTGTCTGCGATTAATATCTGAAACATTTTGCCTCCTTTACCTGTTCTCGTCACTTTCCGCCAACGAAAAAAGCTTTGCCGTTAAGTTCTCCAGGTTTTCCTTCTCAGTTCGAAGCTGCTGGGCCTCATTCTCCTGCATCTTCATCGGTTTCATCTTCACAACAGACTTCTTCAGCTGGTTCATGGCTGACTTGATCTGATGCTTTTCTCCGCGATCCAGCTGCTTTCCGGCTTTTTTCAGTGCCTGCTCTGTCTTGGCAATCAAAACTTCCGACTCTGAATGAAGTTCAAAATAGCCTTTTCTCTCGCCGTCTTCCTGCTCGTACATCTCCGCTTCTCGAACTGCCTGCTGTATCTCTTCCTCCGAAAGGTTCGACCGTGATGTAATCGTAATCTGCTGTGCCTTGCCCGTTCCCATATCCTTGGCAGCCACTGTCAAAATACCATTGACATCAATATCAAATGTCACTTCAATCTGCGGCACACCGGCCATGGACCGCTTGATGCCGCTTAACTTAAAATTGCCAAGCAGTGTATTGTCCTTGACAAACTGACGCTCCCCCTGATAAACCTTGATATCAACAGATGTCTGGAAATTCGCCGCTGTTGTAAAAATCTGACTGTGTCTGGCCGGTATTGTTGTATTCCGCTCAATCAGATGCGTCGCAATACCGCCAACAGTTTCAATAGACAGGGATAATGGCGTAACATCCATCAGGATAATAGAACTTGCTGCAGAATTCTCCGGCAGATTGCCGCTTAGCTTGCCGGCCTGAATAGCAGCACCCATAGCAACACATTCATCAGGATTAATACCTTTAGAAGGCTCCATGCCAAGCATTCTGCGAACCTTGTCCTGAACAGCAGGAATACGCGTAGAACCTCCAACCAGCAATACCTTCGACAAATCTCTGGCTGTAATGCCCGCATCCTTCAGTGCGTTCTGGACAGGTCCCGCCGTTCTGTCCACCAGGTCATGTGTCAATTCATCAAACTTCGCCCGTGTTACATTGATCTCCATATGATGCGGCGTATCCTTTACCACCGTCAAAAAAGGAAGATTCACTGTGGTGGCCGTGGATGAAGAAAGTTCAATCTTCGCCTTCTCAGCTTCCTCACGCACACGCTGCACTGCCGCTTCGTCATGACTCAGATCAATATGATCACTGGCCTTAAATTCTGCCAGCAGATAATCCGTCAAACGATCATCAAAATCATCACCGCCCAGATGATTATCTCCGGAAGTCGATAATACTTCGATCAGCCCGTCACCAATCTCAATCACCGATACATCAAAGGTACCTCCGCCCAGATCATAAACCAGCACCTTCTGATCTTCTCCGTTATTCAGACCATACGCAAAAGCAGCCGCCGTCGGCTCATTAATAATTCGTGTCACATTCAGCCCGGCAATCCTTCCTGCATCCTTCGTTGCCTGCCGCTGCGCATCATTAAAATAGGCCGGCACCGTAATCACTGCATCCGTCACAGGCTCACCAAGATAATCCTGCGCATCCTTCTTGAGCTTTCTCAAAATCATGGCTGAAATCTCCTGAGGCGAATAACGCTTTCCATCTATATCTGCCCTGTAGTTCGTCCCCATCTGCCGTTTAATTGATGAGATTGTCCGTTCAGCATTCGTCACCGCCTGTCTCTTCGCAGGTGCTCCTACGAGGCGTTCACCCTTCTTCGTAAACGCAACAATCGAAGGGGTTGTTCTCAACCCCTCCGCACTCGTTATAATAGTAGGTTCTCCGCCTTCCAGGACGGCCACACAGCTGTTGGTCGTTCCAAGATCAATACCTATTGCTCTGCTCATATTTCAACCTCCGACATATATCTCAACAGTCTCTCATATCGTACTGTTTTATCCTATGTAGAAGTAATCATAGCCCAGAATTATTAACTTAATATAAACTATTGTCATTTCATTGTTTTTTAATACTTTTAATAAACGGCTTATATTTAAAGGGATAACTCTTTATTTAAAATATAACCGGTTGCTGCATAGCATACGCCTGCAAATATAACCGCCAAAACAGCCATATAAGCCATCAGCCCTGCTGCAGATGAAATATCTGCCCAGTTGGCAATCTGAACAACGACAACATCAAAAGCGACATTCAGCACACAATAAATAACAAAACTAATCAAACCTTTAACCCGCATGCCTGAAAAAATGGTCATACATAATGTGATGGCAAGGAATGCCGATGTCACCATACCAACCCAGCTGAATACCGTCTGCACAATAGAAGAAATGACAAGAGCGGCATCAATATCCACCTGCCAGTTGATACTGACGAAATCCTTCATACTGCTGAAAAATGTCTGCAATTCTCCGTACTTTGCAAAGACCAGTGTCACATCTGCAAAGCCAACAACGCCAAAAACGATCGCCGCTGCTGCAATGGACAAAAAACCTGTCAGGATTTTGCTTCCCATAATGGTATAGACATTGTAAGGTGTCATAAAAAGCATATATCCGCTCTTGTCCCTTAAATCATGATAATAAGTAATAATTTCTTCCAGTCCGACGATAACAAATGTGATTGATGCCAGAAATACCAGCATTCCCGCGGCGATGGCCATAATCTCTTCTTTCCCCAAAAACAAGCTTCCCAGAAAAACAATCTCCAGCACCGCTAAAATGGCTCCAATAATCACTTTGGAAGTTCTCTGCTTGATGAGTTCATATTTCATTAACTTTAACATAACTTTATTCCTCCTGGATCCTAACCATAAATCTGACGATACAGGTCAACAACAGATTCCCCGCGTTCCTGACGAATCTCTTCTACATCTCCTGTTAATACAATCTGTCCGTCTTTCATGAAAATAGCCTTATCAATAATCCGCTCCAGCTCCTCCACCAGATGACTGGATACGACAACCGAAGCATTATCACTCATATTTGACAAAATCGTATTGACCACTTCATCCCTGGCCAAAAGGTCAATACCATTTAACGGTTCATCCAACAGATACAGTTCTGCTTTTCTTGACAAAGTTACTGCAATCTTCAGTTTCGCCATCATGCCGGAGGATAATGTTCTCACCTTCATATCAGGTTCCAAATCCATATCCTTAATAAGCTTTTCAAATTGCTGCATATCAAAATCTTCAAAGAAATCCTGGTAATATCTGCCCACATCCCTAACCTTCATATAGCTGTAAAAATAGCCTTCTGTCGGCATATAGGCAATATGCTTCTTCGTCTCAGCACCAACTTTCACGCCATCCAGCGTCATCTGCCCATCATCAGGAACAATCAGACCGGCCGCCATCTTCATCCATGTGGACTTGCCGCTGCCGTTTGGTCCAAGCAAACCATAAATATGGGCATCTTCGATCGTAACAGATACGCCCTTCACAGCAAACTTACCGCCATATCTCTTCTCAACATTTACACAATCAAGCATTATAAATCCTCCTTCGCATACCGCTCTCTCAGCAGCTGTATCATCTCATCCAAGCCGATACCAATTGCCTTCATTCCCTGAAGAAATGAATCCAAACACTCCTCAGCCATCTCTGACTGCAATTTCTTAAGCATTCCTGAATCCTCCGTAATAAATGTCCCCATGCCACGCTTTGTATAACAAAGGCCTCGACTCTCCATCTCCTTATAAACTCTGCTGGCTGTATTCGGATTAATCTGATACTGTACAGCCAATTCCCTCACTGACGGAAGCTTCTCTCCCAAGGTTAATTCTCCCTGAATCAGCCTTCTGCTCATATCCTCAATCACCTGCAGATAAATCGGACGATCATTCTCATATCTCAATCATATTCCTCCTTTACCTTGTCTATATTCGAAACAACATTGTTTTATCGTGTACCGCTGTACTATTATCATAGTACGCTAGTATCATATATTTGTCAACCACTTTTTTCTCTTTCCACCATTAAAAAAAGGATATGATCGATTTTTCAATCATATCCCCTTCTTTCGAAGTCCGTCTGTTATTTAAATGTTTCTATATTCAGTCTCGACCTGAGTGCAATCATCTCTTCCAGTCGATGTTCTCCTTCCTTTTTCCACATGGCCATAAAATAAAGTTTTGCTTCCGGCCTGTGTGTCGCCAGCGTATGGATCTTTGGGTTCTTATACTTTCCTACCATAGATGAGGGAATCACAACACAGCCCTCCCCGCTTTCCATGATAAAACTCATATCCAGTGTACTTTCACAAAACCGAATGGAAGGTGCACAGCCGATAGCCCCCAACATCCGGACAACCTGAGACATGCCTCGAAATTCCTTATCGATGATATACAGCGGTTTCTCGGATAATATCTGTCTTATACCTTCAATACCTGTTCCTTCTACTGGATCACCGCGATAGACAACAACCATTTCATCCTCATAGAGAACTCTGTATTTCAAGGATTCATTTACATCCTCTTTTGTCCCCATAAATACGCCCATATTCAAGGTTCCTTCGTTGATATCGCGGTTAATATCCAAATATTCTCCCATTTTAAATACCGCTCTGAGTGCCGGTTTTTCCTGTCTTAACTGATGAACAGCCTCTGCAACTCCCAAATGAAAAATCGGAGAATCGCCAACTCTGCTTTCTACACCGATATAAATATTTTGTTGCTCCTTTTTATAAATTTCCTCTGTATTTTGAATGAGAATCGGAATCGTATCCACACGCATTAAAATGACTTTTGCTTCATTCAAAAAAACCTTTCCTGCCGGTGTCAATCTTACACTGCGTCGATCCCTCTGCAAAAGGACAGTCCCTAATTCTTTTTCCAAATCTGCAATCTGCTTACTTAATGCTGACTGCGATATAAAAAGAGTCTCCGCAGCCCTGCTGAAATTTAAGGTTTCTGCCACTGCAGCAAAATATTTTAACTGTCTGATTTCCATTTGTGTCATCCGCCTTTCTGTCAATCCATCAATTACTGAAAAATCTTTTCTCTGAGTTTCTTCATAATGCCCTCAACGGTTCCCTCACTGAAAGGATTACTCAAATTGCCCTCATCGAGAAGTTCCAAATAGCCTTTGCTTCCTCCCAGTGTACATAATTTATAATAATCCTTCCACGCTTCCTTACGATCAGTCAAAGATCGGATATAATATTCAAATGCTCCCATCGAAGCAAGGGAATAATCAATATAATAGAACGGACACATAAAAATATGCTGTTTCTGCATCCAGAAACCACCGGCTTCAAGAAATGCATCTCCATCGTAATCTCTCCACGGCATATATTTTTCTTCAAGTGAATGCCACAACTTATACCGATCCTTCGCATCTGTCATTTTCTGAGCGTAAACCTCATGCTGAAATTCGTCCACGCAGGCCATATAAGGAATGACTCTGAGCCCCTCCTCAAGATGTGTCCTTCGATATTGATCTGCTTTCTCCTTAAAAAAATATTCCATCCATGGATAGGTCAAATATTCCATGGACATAGAATGGATCTCCGCAACTTCCGATGTTGAAAAAGCAATTTCATCCGGCACGCCTTTTCTCGTGGCTGTATAGGCTTCAAAAGCGTGTCCTGCTTCATGGGTCAGAACATCCACATCTGCTGATGTCCCATTAAAATTCGAAAAGATAAACGGTGCCATCAGATCAGGCAAAAATGTACAATATCCGCCCTGCATTTTTCCGGGCTTTGTTTCAAGATCAAACAATTCATGTTCAACCATAAAATCAAAAAATTCACCGGTCTCTTTAGACAGTTCATGATACATTTTCTGTGCCAGCTTAACCTGCTCTTCTGTTTTGCCGTAAGGCACTGCATTGCCATCAGGTGATGTCATATCCTCATCATAATAGTATAAATGATCAATTCCCAGTCGTTTTCTCTGTTCTTCATAGATATCGGCAACAAGAGGAACAACGAACTTTCTGATCATTTCCCGGTATCTGGCAACATCTTCTCTGTCATAATCAAAACGTTCCATAGAAAGATACATCATCTCTGTATAATCTTTAAAACCAAGCACCTCTGCCTGTCTGATCCTGTTATGAATCAGCTTTGTATAAATATCATTCAGATCATCAGCAATTGACTGATACAGTTCTGACCACGCCGTCAACGCCGCTTTCCTGATTTTTCGATCCGGGTCCTGCATCTTTTTCAACAAACCATAAAAGTTGAGTGTTTCACCATTAAATGCCGCAGAAGGCGCTGCCGCTGTTTTGTGGTATAATTGAACAAGATTGCTTTCTTCCACCTGATTATCCACATTATTCTTATTGACAAGCTTCATCAGACGTTTCATCCGAACAAAATATAACTCACCATATACTGCTTTCAAATCTTCCAAATAATCTGAACTAAGCACAGCTTTCTGAAATTCCTGCATTTCAATATCGACCAACGGCATATTCTCGTAAAAGCATTGCATTTCAGCCTCATAAAAAGCATCCTTTGTATCAATCGTATTTCGGATTTCAGCAACTGTTGCCATTGTTCTCAGATGCATATTCTCCTCATTGACCTTTTTAAAAACTGACAGGGCTTCCTCCTTTGATTCTGCCTTTTTCATGTTTTCAACAGCACTTCTGATAAATTTTTTAGTTTCTTCAAAATCAGGACGAACATACTCATATTCCGAAAAAGTTGTAAAATTGTACATTATCCAAAACCTTCCTTTGATTTTTCTCTGCTTATTCAGCATTATCTATATGATACATTACTTCATTATCATTTTCTACTATTTCTACTATGAAAAAAAGCATCTGAGTTCCCTCAGATGCTCGAGCAGGGGTACCAGGATTCGAACCCGGACCAGCGGTTTTGGAGACCGATACTCTACCATTAAACTATACCCCTATATTACTATTGTAATAAACTTAAAGTGCTATGCACCTTCAAAACTGCATATCAATTAAACAACATTTAGAACCTTTTTGGTCAAGCCCTCGACCGATTAGTAACAGTCAGCTACGGACATTACTGCCCTTCCACCCCTGCCCTATCTACCTCG
>Ga0129312_1000156_pt1 | contig 68924 bp, 58 predicted proteins | sample O827metagenome_FD_94434 | JGI IMG/M metagenome (GOLD analysis project Ga0129312, IMG submission 94434) | Orangutan group fecal microbial communities from Wisconsin, USA - O827 metagenome | ecosystem: Host-associated > Mammals > Digestive system > Large intestine > Fecal | place: USA: Wisconsin... | reverse complement strand
GAACTCTAACAGAATGTTAGGCGTAACCACAAAGACTCAGGCTAAGTCCACTGAGAAGTTATCCTCCGGTTATAAGATTAACCGTGCAGCAGATGATGCAGCAGGTCTTTCCATTTCCGAGAAGATGCGTAAGCAGATTAGAGGTCTGACACAGGCTTCCTCAAATGCACAGGATGGTATATCTTCAGTTCAGACAGCAGAAGGCGCTTTGAATGAAGTGCAGGATATGCTTCAGAGAATGAATGAGTTGGCTGTAAAGGCTGCTAACGGCACCATGTCTGAGAACGACAGAAGCTATGTTCAGAACGAGATTGACCAGCTGGTTACTGAAATTGACCGTGTATCTGAGACAACCAAGTTCAATGAGACCTATTTGCTGAAGGGTGATAAGGATGCAGACGAGGTTACTGATTATCAGTACAAGCCTGCCAATGTTTTATCAGAGGATCTTGTATACTTAGATGGGACAACATCAAAAACTGTTGCAAAGGGAACATATGCAGAAGCATTGACCACAGGTATTACCTATTATTCAGCCGGAGTTGCAGCCGATAAGGTTGGTACGGCTATGACAGACCTATCAGCATTTGAGAAAACAGATGTAATTAGTGCTACTAATTTGTATATTGGAGTATCTGGTGATTATGTAAAGGTAAATGCCGGAGATAAATATGACAGCGGCGCTACATATTACACAGTTTCCTTCACTACTGATGGCACACTTGCATCAGCTACAGAAGTGGCAGACCCGGCAACCGCTGAAGGTTATTTTGTAGGCACTACAGCAGTTTATGACAAGAAGGGCGCACAGCTCTCAGAAGGATATGCACTTGGCACCAATCCTACCACTGCTGATTATTTTTCCGCAGTCGGCGATGGTATGTATAATCCGGCAGATGCAGTTACAACCCTTCCTACTGAAACAAAGGTTGCTCAGTTTACAGACAAGGATGGCAATGAAATTGCTGCTAACGGGCTGTATGAGTACTTTGATGACAATGGTAACTACAAGGGAGAAGGATTATATCTGAAGCAGGGTGATGAGCTGGTAGCAGCTACCTCAGATGATATTGATGCACTGGTAGATACCTCAAAGACACATATTGGTGCTTTGGAATTGAAGTTCCATGTAGGTGCTGACGCAACCTCTAACAACCAGATTTCAGTTAAGCTGGAAGCCATGAGCGCTAAGGTACTTGGAGTTGAGGGATTAAAGGTAGATGGAGCAGATGATGAGAATGCATTAAATGCTATTGAAACTATTAAGGCTGCAATCCAGAAGGTTTCTACTCAGCGTTCCGCACTCGGTGCTGTTCAGAACAGACTTGAGCATACTATCAACAACCTTGACAATGTTGTAGAGAATACGACATCAGCAGAAAGCCAGATTCGTGATACTGATATGGCTTCCGAGATGGTTAAGTACTCCAACAATAACATTCTTGCTCAGGCAGGTCAGGCTATGTTGGCTCAGGCTAACCAAGCTAATCAGGGCGTTTTGTCTCTGTTAGGTTAATCCTAAATACTGTAGATATTAGCTGTATGAGGAAAAGGAGGGACGGTATTTCCGTTCCTCCTTTTTTACAAAATATTTTGTTATGGGAGGAAATAATGAAAAAACCTATATTATCCATTTCGCTGTTATCATCGGGTCGAAAAAAGACCATTCGGAAATGCTTGGATTCATTAAAACCGATTATGGAGCAGGTGCCATGTGAATTAATTATTGTTGATACCGGATGCGATGAGGAAACTCATGCGCTTTTATTGGAATATACAGATCAGGTCATTCCTTTTACATGGTGCAATGACTTTTCTAAGGCAAGGAATGCGGGCTTGGAAAAGGCGAGTGGAGAATGGTTTATGTTCATTGATGATGATGAATGGTTTATTGACGTACAGGAAATTGTAACCTTCTTTGTCAGTGGAGAGTACCATAAGTATGCATGTGCAAATTATATTCAGAGAAATTATGTTGATTATCAGGAGACAAGATATAAGGATTCTTGGGTTTCCCGACTGATTCGTTTAGATGAGGACACAAGATTTGAGAGCAGCATTCATGAATATTTATATCCGGTAAAGGGTGTATGCAAATTGCTTCATTCGCCGGTAAAGCATTTTGGATATATTTTTGAGACAGAACAAAAGAAATATGAGCATTCAAAACGAAATATTTCTTTACTGGTAGATATGATTGGAAAAGAAAGAGATAATCTTCGCTGGTGGACGCAGTTGGCGCAGGAATATCGTGGTATCAGAGAATTCACAAAGCTTCAGGAGCTTTGTTTAGAAGCATTGGATATGATTAAAAATATAACTGATGATACTATCAGTCGAAGCTGCGGAACCTTTTATGTGGGTGTATTGGTGGCGGAAATGTCGCGGTATAATCACAAGGATGCAGAGGTCTTCTTTGAAAAGGCAATTCAAGATAAGAGAAATACGCCGATTTGTATGGGAAGACTTTACAGCTTAGGAGCTGAATTGTTTTATAAAGAAGAAAAATACGAAAAATGTGAATACTATTGTAGAGAGTATTTTAAGATATACGAAAAATATCATGAAAATGAAATTGCAATGCTTGAGCAGGGAGGTTTTTTTGTTCAAGAGGTATTTGATGTTGAGGTTCGTAATAATGTCTACTGCTTTTATATTGGCAGTATGTTAAAGAGGGGTGAGGTGTCTGGTTTAAAGGAGTATTTTTGGAAACTAGGCTGGGAAGAGGAAAATATCAGTCTATATTTATCTGTCATATCAGATATTTTTAGAGCCTTTGCAAAAATGGAGTATGAATCGTGGTTTGCAGATATTGCACAGACGATGATGAAGCGCAAGGGTGTAGATCAAAAAGTTATCATGGAGTTAATGCAGATAGAAAAGACAGATACGGTTGGATTTATTAATTTGTGCAGAATTTTTGCTGACATAGAAGCTTCTCATTATTACATCTGGTATATGAAGATAAGAAATGCGGACTATACAGGAAAAACAGAGCAGCTTTCAATGTATTATGAAGAACTTTTTGGACGTGTGGAAAATCTGTTTCAACTGAATGATTCGGTGTTCGATATTGCAGGAAAGTATCAACTTAATTTGGAACCATTCTTCTTGAAGGTACCTTTTGACCAATGGAAAAGTGGTGTAGATGTATTTTGCAGGAAAGCTTCTTCAGAACGGATACAGAGAAGAAAAGAGCTGGTGGAAGACATGAACCGAACAGAAAATTCCAGGTATGATTACTTCTTTATGAAGTTGGCAGAGCAGGCAGTAGTTGCATTTGACGAAAACGATAACTTCAAAGAACTTCAAAATACATTACAGGATTTTGTAGAAAAGACATTGGAATTTCACAAGAGATTTTTTAAAAAGGAGGCATTTTCGGGAGAAATGGAAATACTTCCGGCAGCCTGTAGAGTGGCAGTAAAATTAAGTCAGGTGTTTTCTGCCCAGAAGGAAGGTAAAATAAAAGAGGTTAGGGAAGGATTGCAAGGGTGCATAGGAATTTACCGCCCAATGGATAAAACTATAAAAATGTATGCAAAGCTATATGCTGCAGAGCAGAAAAAATTATTGGAAGAAGAAAAGAATACTGCAAAAGAACTTCAAGCTTTGGCTATACAGGTAAAGGATAAAATAAAATTCCTATTAGAACAGCAAGAGTATCAAGATGCATTGTCTGCATGTTTACAGTTGAAATACCTTTTACCGAATGATAAAGAAGTGCTTGCGTTGGAGCAGCAGATTAAGGAGTATGTATGAACAATAATGATGTAGAGAAAATTTATGAGGTTCTTGATACTATTGGTGAGGCACTTGAACATTTAAAGCACACAGAAAACGAGGAGCTTCATAAGGAAGTAACGCTTGGAAGATATGAAATTGTGAGCATGCTGGAGGATATGCTGCACTGTAGCTTGACAGAGACAATAGAAGTCGAAAAAATGTCTGATGCAGACTGGCTTGTAACAACATATCGAATTATGGAAGACATAATGAATCCGCTTCAGGTGCAGAATACTTTTGATGTGGAATTTGTAAAGCTGCTAAATTATATATGGAATCATAGCAGAGAGGAACTGCTGAACACGATGAAGGAGACTCTTTCCGGCTGGAAAAGCAATTCTCCTGCTGCATATGAAACCTTTGTGAATTATTTTGCCCGATTCCCTTTATGGGGAACCATTGATCCGGATAAGGGGGATTTTAATACCCTTGAACTACGAGTTGATGTTTTGAAACAGCACAGCTATGACTTTTTATGGTTATATAAGCGGCTGGAGGATTATACATCTAAGCGGACGCTGTTTGCAATATTGCTGAATTGGACATTTTTAGACATGGCACACTTAAGTAAAATCAAATCTCCTTTTCCGGATTATTATGAACCGGATATTTTCCCGAACAATAAGGACGATGTATTTGTGGATGTAGGAGCTTTTGTGGGAGATTCTATTGTGCAATACACGCAGGCCTATGGTAGAAGCTATAAGAAGATATATGCTTATGAGATTTCTGAAGATAGTTATATGAAGCTGTGTGAAAACACCTCCTCCCTTCACGATGTAATTGTCAGAAGGAAAGGAGCGGGAAGAGAGAAGGGTGAAATGTTCATTGAAGATAATGTATGCTCTTCTGCAAATAAGCTACAGTCGAAGGGTAACGAGGAGCAGAGAGTTGAAATTGTTCCATTAGATGATGACGTAGAGGATACTATGACATTCTTAAAAATGGATATTGAAGGGGCTGAGAAGGATGCACTGTTAGGGTGTGAGAGAACAATTAGGCAGCATCACCCCAAATTGGCAATTTGTACCTACCATGGATATGAGGATATATGGAAAATTCCTTTTATGATTGATTGCATGTATCCTGAATACAAGTTTTATCTCCGCCATTATGGGGGAAATCTTATTCCTACCGAGTTTGTTCTTCTATGTAAGCCGGATTAGGAATAATTGAAAAATCTCCTGTTTATTGGAAATTAAGTATTGACAGACGGTGCTTCCTATCATATAATATACAACTGTGACAGTGTTTCAAAATGCCTAGTCAAAGCCCCGACAAAGCATTTGAGATATAGTAAAAAGCCGTTCTGGAGCGTTCTAAGTTGTAGCCGGACATCTGCAATTTATTACAGGTACAGGACAAGATAATCCCATGAACTATAGAGGGTCATGGAAAAGTAATACGGAGGTAACATAATGAAAACATTTATGGCTAGTCCAGCTACAATCGATAGAAAATGGTATGTAGTAGACGCTACGGATATGACTTTAGGCCGTTTGGCTTCTGAAGTTGCTAAGGTTTTAAGAGGAAAGAATAAGCCTATCTTTACCCCTCACATTGACACAGGTGATTATGTAATCGTCATCAATGCTGAGAAGATTAAGGTAACCGGTAAGAAGTTAGACCATAAGATTTACTATCATCATTCCGATTATGTTGGTGGTATGAAAGAAGCTACCTTAAGAGAAAAATTAGACAAGAAGCCTGAGCAGGTTATTGAGCTTGCTGTTAAGGGTATGCTTCCCAAGGGACCTTTAGGAAGACAGATGTATACCAAGTTGCACGTATACGCAGGACCTGAGCATAAGCATGAGGCTCAGAAGCCTGAAGTATTGACATTCTAAAGGACTGGAAGGAGGAGAATAAATCATGGCTAAGACAGAAAGATACTACGGAACAGGTAGAAGAAAGAAATCCATCGCCAGAGTATATTTAGTACCCGGAAAGGGCGATGTAACTATCAATAAAAGAAGCATGGACGAATATTTTGGTTTGGAGACCTTAAAGGTTATCGTTCGTCAGCCTTTGACAGCAACAGAGACTGCTGAGAAGTTTGATGTCATTGTTAATGTTCATGGCGGCGGATATACCGGTCAGGCTGGTGCTATCAGACATGGTATTGCAAGAGCATTGCTTACTGTAGATGCTGATTACAGACCTGTACTTAAGAAGGCTGGCTACTTAACCAGAGACCCTCGCATGAAGGAAAGAAAGAAGTACGGCTTGAAGGCAGCTCGTCGTGCACCTCAGTTCTCCAAGAGATAATTATTTTATTTCAAAAACCTTGCAAAACATTGCGTTTGCAAGGTTTTTTATGTATCCCAAATTTGCAAACAACGAATACTTGATTAACAAACAACGAATTGATAATTGATTCTGCCCTATATGTCTGGTATGCTTTTCATACACCGGTGATGATAAATTAGGAGGCATAGAAAATGCAGATTAACCTTGGAGAAAAAATAAAAGAATTACGAAAAAGAGATGGAAGAAAGCAAGAAGATTTAGCAAATGCTTTGGGAGTTACCGCACAGGCAGTTTCCAGATGGGAAGCAAATGGCGGCTATCCTGATATGGGCATGATTCCTGCGATTGCCAATTATTTTCACATTACGATTGACGAGTTGTTTGGCTATAACAATGACAGAGACACGAAAATAAAAGATTATGCCACCAAGGCTAACCGGCTTCTTATTGATAATGACGGTGACATAACAGAATGTATTCAATTAATGAAAAAAGCATTGGAAGAATTTCCTTCTGAACCGGAATTACAAATGTATTTGGCTCATGCACTAAATTCAAAAGGCTCACAAGAGGCCGAAAAGCCCAATATGTATTTGGAAGAAGCCGCTGCTCTTTATGAGGAATTGTCAAAGCAGAATAACAAAGCCATTATCCCTCTCTTATCCGTATACACTATGATGGGGGAATATGAAAAAGCTGAGAAAAAAGCGCTGGAACAGCCCGGAGTTCAAATGAGCAGGGAGGTTTTATTGGTCTCCATTTTCGATGGAAAAAAAGGGGAGCGATATCGGGGAGAAGCGATACTGGCATTGCTTCATGAATTAAGATTGGCCATAGAATTTGCAATAGTAAGGAATGAAAAACTTGTAAATTCTAAAGAAGGTATTGAGATTTCTTTATTGGTGCGTCACTTATATGAAAAAATTCTTGGTGAAGAATATTGTGGCGATTTTAATAGCGACCTTTGTATGCTTGATTTAAGCTGTGTTAAAATTGCTGCCAATATGAAGGATTACGATAAGGCTCTTACCTTTTTTGATTCTGCTTATGAACATTATAATAAATGGTCAAAACATTTTAGCAATAAATTAGATGGGGGGTTTAAAGAGGAGCATTTTGACACTCCTCTGTTGTCTGAAGTGGGAAATATCTCTATTCCCATTATAGTATGCAGACCGGAATTCCTGAAGAATTCTATCTCATCTTTGCCTGAGGAAGTAAAAGCACAGATTAGTAACAATTCAAAATATGCAGGATTATTTGAGGAATGATTTTTTCAAACATGCCAACCTTTCATAAATTCTATACACTATATAAATGTACAGCGCTGTAACAGATAAGATTTAAGTAGAAACGGAATTGAAATGGATAAACAAAGAGCAGACCAAATAGTAGTGGAATACTCAAACAAAATATATGGTTTCGCTGTGAAAAAGTCATATTCCTATGACGAGGCCGAGGAACTCTGTGCGGAAATGGTAAAGGAAGTGTATCTTTCCTTATTGCATGCCCGGGAAATTGTGAATATAGACGGATATATCTGGCGCATCTGTGAACACACATATGCCAAGTATGTGGCAAAGAAAAAGAAAAAGCAGGGAATATCAATAGATGGTATGGAGATTCCTTATTTTGATGAGTATGATTTGGGCGATGCAGATGAAGAATTAAAGAAGCTTCGTAAAGAGATTGGATTTTTATCCTCCAAGCGACGCAAGATTGTTTATTCATTTTACTACGAAGGAAAGTCTATAGAGCAGATTGCAGCTGAACATGAACTTTCTGAAGGAACCGTGAAATGGCATTTGAACAAAGCACGTAACGACTTGAAGGAGGGTTTTGGTATGGAACGAAAGGTTGGTAGTTTGGGAATATCGCCTGTTGAGGTATTTAGTATTAGTCATGATGGACGCCCGGGAGCAAAAGGTGGTCCTGAATACTATATGGATGATAAAATTAACATGAATATTATCTACAGTGTATATGATAGTCCAATGACAAAAGATGAAATAGCAGAAGAACTGGGGATGACACCTGTATATTTGGAAGAAAAAATCGAAATGCTGGTTGCCAATGGTTTCTTGGTGGAGACAAAAGGGAATCGCTATACTACATATGTGAAGTTTACTCCGAAAAAAGTTTCATTAGAAATGGGAGAAAACATTCTTAAGATTAAGCTTAAGGCGGCAAAGGTATTAGCTGAAAAATATGTACCTAAGGTTCGTGAAGCGATTGGAGATTTTACGGATGTATATGTCCCGGGTGGTAATAGAGAATTATTTGAGGCAGCAGTGATTTTTTATGCTATTTCAGAGAAGTGTAATTTGCCAATAGAAAGAGATTTAACAAATTATAAGATAAGAACCTTAGATGGAGGAGACTACCTCGTAACGGTTAATGTTAAGCCAGAGATTGTTGATCCCGATTATCATTTTACACTCAATGAGACGGTGAAAGATTATAATTGTTGTGGACCTATGGGTAGAGGGTCTGATAAGTATCCGGAAGTGTACTCGTGGTCAGTAGATTCAAGGTTTAGCAATAGGACAGGCGGGTGGAAAAATAATTGGAATTCTGATTACGATGCAGTATATGAAGTGATGAATGGAACAATATGTAATACAAAAGCTAATGCTGAGAAATATACTAGGATGAGAGAGCGTGGATATATTACGGAGGATGAAAAGATTAATATCATGATTGTGAAGAGCGGATTCAATATGTTCTTTGACAGGATTCCTAAACTTGAACAGAAAATTTTTGATGAATTTGCAAAGTACGCTCTTGAACAGGCGATGATTTTGGCTAAAATGTATCCATCTCAGATGCAGGACCTTGTTGTATACCAATTTGTTAGTTATTTTATCGGATGTGATGTTGCTATGATGGTTCTTGACCTGCTATATGATAATGGGGTATTTCGTCCGTTAACAGAATCAGAAAAGGTAACAGCCAATTTACTCATGTTTGCTGACAGATTGCCTTAAAAAGTTCTCAAATACAGGAATATGTCTCAGGACAATTCAATATGCTTCATTACTCCTCAGGACTATGGTTCTGAGGAGTTTTTTGCGTGAAAGGCAACTGAAAAATGAGCATATCACTCGATTCGCTCCAGATGAACAGAAAAAGGAAGCAATATACAATCGGCGCCGATAACAGGCTCTTATAGGGCTAGAGCAAGTCACCGGCTAAGCCGGTGGTTCTGGTTAATAGAGAAAAAACAGTTGACATTGACGTAACGTCAACTGATATAATATATTTGGGGTGATAATAATGGAGAATGACAGTTTAATTGATATTTCAGATGTCTGTGAACAGTTTGATATTTCTTCACGTACGCTGCGTTTTTATGAAGAGAAGGGATTGATTCAGAGTGAGAGAGCAAAAGATTCTAAGCGCAGAAAATATAATGAATCACAGATTGAACAAATCAAAAATGTTTTGGTATTGCGCTCAATGGGATTGTCGGTAAAAGCAATACAAGACTATCTTGCTGGTAATGTTCAACTTAAGGAGATAGTAAATCTTAAGCGAGCTGAAATCAATGCGTCAATAAGTACTGAGCTAAGGGAAAGCCGTTTGCTGAATAATGCTTATGCAGCGATTGAAGATGGAGAGAGTATATTTAATCTTGATGCAAAATTGCAGAAAGAGAATGCAACAGGCATAAAGCAGATATCTAGAAGGTGTTCTGAGTTCATTTTGAACAATGAATTAGACAATCTATATTCACATTTTAGCAGGCAGATGAAAGAATATATGCCACCGGATTCATTTGCAAAGGTTTGGGAAGATACGATATTGGGTGGCGGTAGTTTCGTTGAATTTGGAAAGACGGTTCATGATTTTGAGTATCAAAACATTGTTTACCAATATATGATATTTCAGAAAATGACATTAAGAATCAAATATGTGTTTCATGGAGATATCATACATGGTTTGTGGCTACAGTATTGTGAGTCAGAATAGGGGGTAAAATAATATGGACAAATTAACTGCAAAGAAACTGGTAATGATAAGAAATATAATAATTGTGCTTGGGATAGTTGTTGCCTTTACTATATGGTTATTTATTCCATCCCTTATTGAAAATAATAGATTGGTTCATGTTGGAAATGGGCGTTTTGGTTCAAAAATAGGTTTTCTTTTGTGTTTGGGATTTCCATTGTTTGCATTAATCCCTCCTTCTGAAGATGCAGAGGAGATACATACAGATAATCCTACTGAAAGAGCCCAAATTGCAGATGAAAGGGCGAAGCATGCAGCGAAAAAGCAAATCGCATACGCTACGGGAGAAGCACTAACTGCGTGTCTTTGTATGATTTTAGCACTTGTTTTAGGGTGATTTTTGGGAAAACAGTTTGCTTTCTTGAAATTAAGAATGCCGTATTTTCAGTACCCTCATCAATAAAAAGTTCTCAAATACAGGAATATGTCTCAGGACAATTCAATATGCTTCATTACTCCTCAGGACTATGGTTCTGAGGAGTTTTTTGCGTGAAAGACAACTGAAAAATGAGCATATCTGACGACTAAGCTTTCAGTTATTGCTTGACGATACAATTATGAATCAATATAATGATTAAAAAATGAAGGTATTGAGGAGAGCCATATTATTTGATTTGCTCCAGATGATAGATTTTACGGAAATGAATGATTTGCTGCCTATCGGTGCGTCTACAGAAAATATGTTGCTATCAGGCAGAAAAACCATCAATGCGACCAAGAAAAGGCTTAGAAGATATTGAAGAGTATTACTTAAAAGGATATAGAAGCAAGGCGACAAAATGCAAGACGACGACCAGATGCATGAGGATTTGAGGTAATTGGTATGATTTTAAGTGTAAGCCGCAGGACGGATATTCCGAATTACTATTCGGAGTGGTTTTACAATAGAATCAAAGAGGGCTATGTATATGTGCGTAATCCAATGAATATACATCAGATTAGCAAAATAGCTTTATCGCCTGAGGTAGTGGATTGTATTGTTTTTTGGACGAAAAATCCGGAGCCAATGCTTCACAGATTAGATGAGTTGTCGGCATACAAGTATTATTTCCAGTTTACATTGACCGGATATGGAAGAGATATGGAATGTGGGGTCCCTCATAAAAAGGAAATAATGATTCCGATATTTCAGAGTCTGTCACATAAAATAGGAAGTAAAAGGGTGATTTGGCGGTATGACCCGATTATATTTACGAAAGCATACACGCCGGAATATCATCTGAGAGCATTTGAGCAGATAGCAGCTGCACTTACAGGTTATACAAATAAGTGTGTCATTAGTTTTGTAGACTTTTATGCGAAAAATAAGAGGAATATGAAGGCAATGGGAGCTTATGAGCTTGAGGAAGCTGCATTGGAGGATTTTGCAAGAAGCATCAGTAAAATAGCCGGAGTGCATGGAATGATGGTGAGTAGCTGCGCGGAAAGTATGGATTTGGCACAATGCGGTATAGAGCATAATTGTTGTATTGATAAAGCGCTCATTGAAGATATCATTGGTTGTAAAATAAATGCAGGAAAGGACAGGAATCAAAGGCTTGAATGCGGGTGTATGGACAGCGTGATGAAAAATTGCAGTGAGTATGATGCGAAGTCGCCTTTGTTGTGCGGAAATATTACTAAAGAAGATACAATTTGTGAGCGGAGGGTAAAAGCTTTAAGGCAGGAGCAGCTAAGCTTCTTTATATAAAATCTTCAACAAAACCAATAAGCTTTGTATTACGAGAAAACAATTACAGTATGGAGGCTTTAATGAACAGAAAGAATATAAAAATTCGTATCGCAACAATTAGCGACGCATCTGAGATACTTGAAATATATGCATATTATGTAATGAATACTGCAATTACCTTTGAGTATGATGTTCCGACGGAGGCAGAGTTTAAAAAGCGGATAAGTAATACATTGGAGAAATATCCATATCTGGTAGCTGAAATGGAAGGGAAAATTGTAGGGTATGCGTATGCCGGACCATTCAAAGCAAGAGCAGCGTATCAATGGAATGTGGAGACCTCCATTTATGTTCATAAGGATTATAAACACATGGGGATAGGAAAGGGGTTATACGAGGAGCTGGAAAAGATACTAAAGGCACAAAATGTGCTAAACATGAATGCTTGCATTGCGTTCCCTGTACAGGAGGATGCATATTTAACAAAAGACAGTGTATATTTTCACGAAAGGCTTGGATACAGCTTGGTTGGTGAGTTTCACCAAAGCGGTTATAAATTTGGTCGTTGGTATAACATGGTGTGGATGGAAAAATCCATCGGTGAACATATTGAAAATCAGCCTGCGGTAATACTGTTTCAGCATTTGCATCTTAACATGCAAAGTAGCATCTCGGTGCAGTTATAAGGGCTGGCAGCAGTCTGCATCGAGTATTGTAATTGTTGTCAGTAGCTGCACCGTAAATATGATGTAAAGGAATTGTACCGTATCTTAAAGCCGGGCGGCTTGTTTATCACACAGCATCAGAGCAGCCGGTTTAAAAACGCCGGATTTGAAATCCTTATGAGCGATGAAGCATTTAAGCCCATAGAGTTTTATGATGCGGGTGCTTTGGTATGGTTTGCAAGGATTATTCAGTGGGAGTTCGTGGGCTTTTCCTTGTACATTTGTTGACGGCAACCCAAAAGTTTAATATACTTGTGTGAGAAAAAGTTCGATACGGCGAGCAAGAAGGAGAACTGAAAAGCAAATTCTAAGAATCCTGTGAAAGTTTGGAGCAAAAATGAACGTAACAAAGCAATTTATACGATATGTATCGCAAAACATATTTGGAATGCTAGGGATTTCCTGCTATATCATAGCGGATACCTTTTTTATAGCAAAGGCGGCGGGGGCAAATGGTATTACGGTGCTAAATCTGGCGCTGCCCATTTACAACCTGATTTTTGCCATTGGTTCCATGATTGGAGTGGGAGCTGCCACAAGATTTGCCATTTTGAGGGCGCAGGGGGAAGAAAGGGCAGAGTATTACTTTTCCAACGCTGTCTTCTGTGTATGTCTGATTGGCATTGTATTTATTCTGGCAGGTGTTTTCATACCTGACAAAATTTTAGCGGTCATGGGAGCTGATGAAGAGATTATGCGGCTGGGAGAGGGATATACACGGATTTTTCTGCTGTTTACTCCCTTTTTCATGCTCAATTATATTGTCAGTGCCTTTGTGCGAAATGACAATGCTCCCTCCCTTGCCATGGTGGGAACTATAGCGGGAAGTCTGTCCAACATTGTGTTGGATTATCTTTTTATGTTTCCGGCAGGGTTAGGGCTTGCGGGGGCGGCTCTTGCTACGGCGGCATCGCCCATTATCAGTATATTGATTTGTGGCACTCACTTTTTTAGTAGGAAAAATACGGTGCGTTTTGTGCCCCGAAAGCCCTCCTTTGAGCTCCTTGGACAGTCCTGTCGGCTGGGTGTGCCGGCGTTTATCGGAGAGATGTCCTCGGGGGTGACTACCACGGTGTTTAATTACCTGATTTTAGGGCTGGCAGGCAATATTGGTGTGGCAGCCTATGGTGTGGTGGCGAATTTTTCATTGATAGCTACTGCTATTTTCAATGGTGTGTCACAGGGCTCACAGCCCCTTGTGAGCAGATATTATGGTAAGGGAGATAAGCCCTCCACCAAAAAACTGCTGGGTTTAGGGGTAGGAACGGCGTTTACGATAGCGGTGTTAATATATGGGGTGGTATATTTGTTTACAGGGCAGCTTGTTTCTTTGTTTAACAGTGAGCATTCACCGGTGCTGGCAGAATATGCATGGGAGGGAATGAGGCTGTATTTTGCGGGATTTTTGTTTGCCGGCTTTAATATTGTGGGAGCGGGCTTTTTAAGTGCCACGGAGCATTCGACGAGTGCATTTGTGACCTCCATTATGAGGGGGGTGGTGGCAATCGTGGGATTTTCCTTCCTTCTCTCCTATATTTGGGGTTTTAGGGGAATATGGCTTTCCTTTGTGGCAGCGGAGGCAATAACGGCGGTGATTACTGCGTGGGCACTGATGGCACAAGCCCGTGCAAAGCGAATATGCGGCAGAGAAAACCGCAGCTGTGATAGGGAAAGCTAATGATATAATAAGGATTAATGTACGAATGAAAAAGAATTTGACACAGGGTAATGTGACAAAAACCATGCTGCTATTTGCTGGCCCGATGATAGCGGGAAACTTATTGCAGCAATTCTATAATATTGCCGATACTTTGATTGTAGGACGTTTTTTGGGTGCGGACGCTTTGGCGGCAGTGGGAAGCGCTTATACACTGATGACCTTTTTGAACTCTATATTGATTGGCTTGTGTATGGGAAGCGGGGCATTGTTTTCCTATTATTTTGGAAGCGGTGATAGGGAAAAGATGAAGAGCAGTATGCAGATTGCCTTTTTGTTTATCGGGGGTCTGGCACTTTTGATAAATATAGGGGCGTTGCTTTTCGTTAAGCAGATATTATGGCTGCTACAGGTGCCGAAGGAAGTGTTTGCGCAGATGCAAGAGTATGTTTGGATTATTTTCTTCGGTATCTTTTTTGTGTTTCTCTATAATTTTTTTGCCTTTCTGCTCAGGGCGGTGGGAAATTCTTTTGTGCCGCTGTGCTTTTTAGGCAGCACGGCGATTCTGAATATTGTGCTGGATTTGGTATTTGTGCCGATATGCGGCTGGGGAATTGGCGGTGCGGCAATAGCTACCGTAATATCACAGGTGGTTTCGGGAGTGGGAATATCGGCGTATACATGGATAAAGGAGCCCTCCTTGCGCTTCCTTGAGGGCGGGCTTCCTAAAAGGCGTGGGGCAGTGGCGGAGGTGCTTCGGTTTTCCTTCGCTTCTTCGATACAGCAGTCGGTGATGAATTTTGGAATTTTGATGATTCAGGGGCTGGTAAACAGCTTTGGCCCGGTAGTTATGGCAGCATTTGCGGCGGCGGTGAAAATAGATTCCTTTGCCTATATGCCTGCGCAGGAATTTGGAAATGCCTTTTCTCTGTTTATTTCGCAGAATTTTGGCGCAGGGGAAAAGGACAGGGTGCGTCAGGGCATACGAAGTGCAGTAAAGGTATCCATGCTGTTTTGCATTTTTGTGTCGGCAGTGGTGTTCGGACTGGCAAAATATTGTATGATGATTTTTGTGGCTCCGACGGAAACAGAGATTATTCGTATCGGCGTGGGCTATCTTAGAGTGGAGGGGGCATTTTATTGTGGTATTGGGCTTTTGTTCCTTCTATATGGATATTATCGGGGAATTAACAGGCCGGAGATGTCTTTGGTGCTTACTGTGATTTCTTTGGGTACCAGAGTGCTGCTGGCATATGTGCTGGCACCTCTTCCCGGTATCGGTGTGCAGGGCATTTGGTGGGCAATTCCCATTGGCTGGTTCTTGGCAGATGTGGCAGGAGTTCTATGTCTTCGTTGGAAGCAGAAATGATAGAAACGGGTAACAGAGTAAGAAATATAGAAAGGAAGCGGTGAAGGCTATGGATATGAATACAATATTACAACAGGTGGACGCTCTCTATGAGGCAAATAAGGGCCCGGAGGCGGAAAAGGTAATGCTGGCGGGAATGAAGCAGGCTATGGACGAGCAGGACGATGCCTGTCTCTTACAGCTTCTCAATGAGCTGATGGGCTATTATCGGGAGACAAGTCAGGTGGAAAATTCTTACCGGATTGCAAAGCAGGCAATTTCTCTGGCAGAGCGCATGGGGCTTAAGGATTCCATTCCCTATGCCACAACCCTGTTGAATGCGGCGAATGCCTACAGAGCAGGGGGGAGCTTGCAGGATTCTCTGGAATTATATTTACAGGTGCGAGAGGTTTATGACAAAGCCCTGTCCGAGGATAATATGCTGATAGCCAGCTTTGAGAACAATTTAAGCCTGCTATATCAGGAAATGGGAGACTTTGAGAAGGCGAAGGAAGCGCTTTTAAAGGCATTGCCCATAGTGGCGGCAAAGGACGCGGAGTTTGAGGTGGCTGTCACCTATACCAATCTGGCAGGCACCTGTATGCAGCTTGGGGAAAAGGAAGAGGCTTATACCTATGCGGTTAAAGCGATAGAGGGCTTTGAAGCCATGCAGGTGGAGGATACGCATTATTGTGCGGCTCTGTCTGCTTTGGGAACCTATTATGACAGCGAGAAGCAGTACGCAAAGGCAGCAGAGGTTTTTGAAAAAGCCCTTGCCATTATGGAAAAAAATCCTGCCAGAACAGATTACTATTACCGACTGAGGGAGAGGTATGAGGCATGCAGGAGAGAAATAGCAGAACAGTCAGGGGGCGGTTTGGCCCTGTGCAGAAGGTATTTTGAAGCCTATGGCAAGCCTATGCTGGAGGAGAAGTTTCCAAGCTATATGGACAAAATTGCAGTAGGACTGGCAGGTGAGGGCTCCGACTGCTTTGGCTTTGATGATGCATTTTCCAAGGACCATGATTACGGCCCGGATTTCTGCCTGTGGGTGACGGAGGAAACCTATGAAGAAATCGGTGAAGCCTTAAAGCAGGCATATGCGGAGCTTCCAAGGGAGTTTGAGGGCTATAAACGAATTACCTCGGAGCATGGTGAAGGCAGACGGGGTGTTGTATTAATTCCGGATTTCTATAAGAAATTTTTACAGACAGACAAGTGGGAGGAAATCAACTGGCAGCAGGTGGAGGACAGCGCCTTGGCAGCAACCGTAAACGGAGAGGTATTCTGTGATGAGGAGGGTATTTTTACGGCCATGCGGGAGAAGCTGAAGAAGGGTTATCCCTTGCCTGTGCGTTTCCTGAAGATAGCAGAAGCAGCGGCACGCTTTTCTCAAAGCGGGCAGTATAATTTTGCAAGAATGTATCTAAGAGGCGATGTGCTGACTGCAAGACTACAGTTGGCTGATTGTGTTAAGGAGGCTATGAAGCTGCAGCATTATATAGAAGGAACCTATCCGCCCCATGACAAGTGGATGCACCGCAGTATGCTTAAGACAGAGGGCGGAAGGAAGCTGAGCGATTTGCTGGAAAAATTGTACAAAACCTTTGACGGGGAAAAGCGGACTGCCTGTGAGCAGACCGGTGCTGTGATTGAGGAGGTTGCCGCCTTTTTGGTAAAGGAGCTCTATGAGAAAAGCTTTATCAGCGATACGGATAATTATCTGGACGCTCATACCAAGGAGCTGGTATTTAAGGCTTCCATAGCAGGAAAGAGCGAGGAAGAGCTGGCGAAGGAGATTGCCGCACTGGAATTTGAAGCCTTTGACAAGGTGCGAAATGTAGGCGGACGAGCCGAGTGTCAGAATGACTGGGCCACCTTTTCCATCATGCGTAAAAGCCAGTATCTGACTTGGAATCACACTATGCTTTTGCAATATTTATATGATTTTTCCAGAGAATATTATAGAGGACATAATTTAATAGAAGAAAAATACGGGCGTATGATGGAGAGTACAGCGCCGGGTGAATATGAACAAATGAAGAATTATTTTCCGACCCTTTCTGAGGAAAAGAAGGCGATTATTGAGCAGATTGTGCAGATGCAGGTGGGCTGGATGGAGGAATTTGCTGCCCGGTACCCTCATTTGGCGGACAATGCCAGAAGTGTGCACAGCTATGATGACAATCTGTATAATACCTCCTATGAAACCTATCTGCGGGGTGAAATCAGCACCTATTCCGACAAAATGCTGGAGCTATACGGCAGATATATAGTGAGCTATGCCAAGGAAGGAAAAAATCTGACCTATGATATTATGACAAACAGTGTGCACATGTATGGCTATGAAGGCTTGGAGGCGGCTGAAAAATTTTTGAGCAGATAAAAGTGTGCTTCAGGATAACCGGAGAGCGGATAATGTCAGGGAAAATGCATATGCTAACCTTGTACTGTAAACGTATCAGTAAAAAGGAGAGTGTGCTATGAATGTTAACGGAACACCTGACGACGGACTTGCCTTTACGCAGCTGCCGCTTGGTCTTGGAATGGCATTGGCGATGAATGAGCCTGCCATGAGCCGATATGCGGGTCTTACCGAGACAGAAAAAGAGCATTTGATTCTTCGCTGCAAGGACGCACGCTCCAAGGAGGAAATGCAGAGAATTGTAGACTCTTTGGCAAGATATGGAGATGCGGATAAATTGCTTTCGGGGAATGATACAGGAAGAGACAGTATGTTTTAGGACAGACGGTGGCTGTTAACACCAGCCGCCGTCTATTGTTATAATCTGACCGGTCATATATTCGGGAGCCTTGGCGGTCTGCAGCACCAGTGCGGCAACCTCTTCGGGTCTGCCTATGCGGTCTGCCGGAATTTCGGCTCTTAAGGCATCCATGTCCTCAGGGGAAAAGCAGGCATTCATGGCTGTATCAATGACCCCGCAGGAAATGGCGTTGACCTGAATATTGCTGGGGGCAAGCTCCTTGGCAAGCGCCTTCGTAAAGGCGTTGACACCGCCCTTGGAGGCAGAGTAGGCAACCTCCATGGAGGCACCTGCATTCCCCCAGACGGAGGAGATGTTGATGATTTTTCCGGAATGCTTTTTTAACATCAGCGGTATACTGTGCTTGCAGGTATAAAAGCAGGAATCAAGGTTTACGGACATTACCCTGTGCCATTCTTCTACCGACATATCGGTGAGAAGCCCCACATAAGAGATGCCGGCATTATTTATCAGAATATCCAGCTCGGTAATCTGAGAAAAAAGTGCCCCTACCTGAGCCGGGTCGCCCATGTCTGTCTGAAATGCCTGACATTCTATTCTATAGGCTGCGGAAAGCGCAAGAGATAATTTTTCCAATTCCTCATAGGAATTGGAGCAGGTTAAAAACAGACGGCAGCCCTCTTTTGCAAAGGCTTTGGCCACCGCTTTTCCGATACCTCTGGAAGCGCCGGTAATAAGCACGGTTTTGGAGGAAAGCTTGCACATATTAAATGCTCCTTTAAAATGTTCTTTCAATATAGTATAACACCGGACAGCTTGCTTTTCCACCCTAAAACTGCTACACTGAAATGGTAACGTCAGGAAAAATACTCACGCCAAAAAGGCGGAATGGAGGATATATGTACGATTTGATTATCATCGGTTCGGGCCCGGCGGGGCTTTCGGCTGCTGTCTATGGAAAAAGAGCGGGACTTAATCTGTTGGTGCTTGAAAGAAATCCGATAAGCGGCGGGCAGGTGTTAAACACCTACGAGGTAGACAATTATTTGGGAATGCCGGGAATGAACGGTTTCGATATGGGAATGGAATTTAGAAAGCATGCGGACAAGCTGGGAGTTACCTTTAAAGAGGCGCAGGTGCTTTCTGTTGTCGATAATGGGGATTATAAAACAGTACACACAAAAAATGAGGATTTTAAGACGAAAACAATTATTTTGGCATCGGGAGCGGAGCATGCGCAGTTGGGTGTTCCCGGAGAAGAGGAGCTGGCAGGCATGGGGGTGTCCTATTGCGCTACCTGCGATGGAGCATTTTTCCGCAATAAAATCGTAGCAGTGGTTGGCGGTGGTGATGTGGCGTTGGAGGACGCTATCTATTTGGCACGCACCTGCGAGAGGGTCTATCTGATTCACAGACGAGACGAGCTTAGAGGAGCCATGGTATTGCAGGAGGAGTTAAAGGCGCTTCCTAATGTGGAGATTTTATACAGCCATGTAGTCACACAGATTCAGGGAGAAGACATGGTGGAGGCAGTAAAGATAAAGGATTTGAAAACAGGTGCAGAAGGTACACTTTCTCTGTCGGGAGTGTTTGTTGCTGTGGGAATACACCCCAATACCGAGCTTTTGCAGGAGCTGACTGCCTGTGATGAGGGAGGATATGTTTTGGCGGGAGAGGATTGTGCTACGGACATTCCCGGTATTTTTGCGGCAGGTGACATTCGTAAGAAGCCGCTTCGACAGATTGTGACAGCGGTGGCGGACGGTGCCAATGCGGCAGTCAGTGCGGGTAATTATTGCAGACAATCACTTGATTCTTAAGATTTTTGAAATATAAGTGAAGAAATAGTTACAAAAAATAAAAGAAAAATATTGGTAGTTTCTTCCAAAAATGCTGGGAAAACCGCATAAAACCTAGTAATTCAGAAGTAAAAGCAGATTGCTCATGTAGTTGACAAATAGCCCTAAGCGTGTTATCTTTAATAAGTCGGATTTAACAAATTTGTAACAAATGTATTTGGATAAGACTTCAGGAGGCTATTATGTTTCATAAAACAGCAAAAATGACAGCCTGTGCTTTGGCAGCAGCCCTTGCCTTTCAGGCAGCGGGAATTACGGCAGATGCGGCAGCAGCTACGGTATTACCCAGCGGCGGCGTTGATTTAACCATTGCAAGGGGCATTAAGCTGGAGAATATAACAAATGACAGTACAATCAAGCTGGAGACTATTGTGGAAAAGGTAGACGTACCTGTGGTGAATGAGGAGCCTGCCCAGCCTACGGAGGAGGATATTTTCCGCAATCTGGTGATTGCGCAGGTTAATGACTATGTGAATGTACGAAATCTTCCCGGCGAAGAGGGGGAGATTATCGGTAAGCTTTATGACGATTCCGTAGGAACCTTTCTCGCCGAGGAGAATGGCTGGTATCAGATTCAGTCCGGTTCCGTGACGGGATATGTAAAGGCTGAGTACTGTGTTACCGGTGAGGCAGCAATAGAGCTTGCCAGACAGGTGGGCACAAGAATTGCCAAGGTGACTACTACAACACTGAAGGTTCGCACGGAGCCCTCCTTAGATGCATCTGTTCTCGGTCTTGTACCCATTGATGATGAACTGGTGGTTTCAGATGAGACGGACGGCTGGGTTAAGGTCGATGTCGAAGAAGGTATCGGCTGGGTATCTAAGGACTATGTGGAGCTTCACACCGAGTTTGTTCAGGCAGAGTCTAAGGAAGAGGAAGAGAAGCGTCTTGCCAAGGAAGAGGAGGAGAGACGTAAGGCTCGTGAAGCGGCAGCTGCCAAGGCAGCAAAGAAGCAGCAGAGTACCGCTGCAAGCGCTCCTGCACAGCAGACAGTTACCGTTGCCGCAGGAAGCGGAAGCGAGATGGGTGTTGCGGTTGCAGAGTATGCATTGCAGTTTGTGGGTAATCCTTATGTGTATGGTGGAACAAGCCTTACAGAGGGAGCTGACTGCTCAGGCTTTGTGATGAGTGTATATGCCAACTTTGGCGTAAGTCTGCCTCATTCTTCGGCGGCAGACCGTAAGCAGGGTTCTGCTGTAGATGGACTTGAAAACGCGCAGCCCGGTGATTTGATTTGTTATTCGGGGCATGTGGCGTTATACATTGGTGATGGTCAGATAGTACACGCTTCCAATAAGAAAACAGGTATTATTGTATCAAGAGCAGATTACAGGAAAATATTGGCAATTAGAAGAATTTTCTAACAAAACATAAAATCGCCACGCTTTTTCAAAAAAAGCGTGGCGATTTTTGGGTAGTGGTGCTATAATTATCTCGAAATATTTATAAAATCAGCCAAAGGTATTTTACAAATGCGGAAAGAAGGAACAGACTATGAAAATTAGAGGAAAAATACTATTGTTGGCACTGCTGCCCATGTTAATTATGGGAACTGAGCTTTTTTTCTTTGCAGCAACATTGCTTCAGGACAAAGTGTTGGAGCAGGCATATGTGGGTATGCGGGCAACTACGCTGGCAGTCAGGGAGGCGTTTGAAAGCGGTGTAGAGGGAGAGTATCACTTGGACGAAAATGGGGAGCTTTGGAAGGGCGATACCCTGAATATATCTCAGGCAACAACGCTTGTGGATTCCATTAAGGAGCATACAGGTTGTGATGTTACCATATTTTATGGGGATACTAGAATCCTGACATCTCTTGTAAATGAGGCGGGAGAGAGGCAGGTAGGCACACAGGCATTGAAGGAGATTACCGATGCCGTATTAGTGAGGGGAGAGGAGTATCAAAACAACAATACGAATATTCTCGGAACGAGATATATCTGTTATTACATACCCTTATATCAGGAGAATACTACAACTCCCATCGGTATGGTATTTTTGGGAGAACAATACAGTGAAATACAGACTCTTATATATAGTGCCTTTGGAAAAATGCTGATGGGCATTGTAGGTATTGCGGTAACAGTGCTGCTGGTAGCGGCTGTCATTGGAGCAAAAATGGCAAAGGGAATGAAAACGGCTGCTTCTCTTGTGGGGCAGATGGGTAACGGACAGTTAGGCGTACAGGTGCCGGAGAAGCTCATAAACCGCAAGGATGAAATTGGTGATATTTGTAAAAATGTGGCTGTCTTAGATAAAAATTTAATTACTATTATGGATGAGCTGCAGAAGCAGTCAGAGAGCCTTGAGATAACCTCTGCGGATTGCAATCGGAGTGCAGGCAAGGTATTTTCCTCAGTGGAGCAGATTAATGCTGCGATAGAGGAGATTGCGTCCTCTTCTACGGCGCAGGCCACCGATGCGGTACAGGCAGAGGAAAGCGTGAAGACGATTGGTGAGATTGTAGCTCAGACTGACACAAGCCTACAGGTGTTTGCGGCGACCACAAAGGAGATGGCAGCAGCCTCTGACAGTGCAAAGCAGATTTTGGCAGAGTTAAATCAGAGTATGGAGCAGGTTAAGGGAGCAGTAGGCGATATCTACAGGCAGACGAATGAAACTCATATTTCTGTCAAGAAAATCAGTGAAATGACACAGGTAATTACGGAAATTGCTGCTCAGACCAATCTGCTTTCGCTCAATGCCAGCATTGAGGCTGCAAGAGCAGGAGAAATGGGAAAAGGCTTTGCAGTGGTGGCATCAGAGATTCAGAAGCTGGCGGAGCAGTGTAACACCTCTGCCGGGGAGATTCAACAGGTTTTGACCCAGCTGAAAAACAATTCTGATGTGGCAGTGAATACCATGCAGGAGGTTGGAAGCATGATTCTGACACAGGAGAGTAAGCTGGAGGAGACAAATGCGGCGTTTGTTACTGTGGAGAATGGAATCAGTCAGGCTACAGACAAAATCGGAAATATTCTGGACGATATGGGAACCCTGCGTGAAGCAAGGGAGAGTACTGTAGACGTGGTAAAAAATGTTTCGGATATTGCCCAGCAGAATGCTGCCAGTACAGAGGAAACTGCGGCAGCAGTAGATGAGGTGACGCAGCTTGTGGCCGCAATGTCAGGAAATATGGAGACATTAAAGGAGGTTGCTGCCATTCTGAAGGAAAAATCGGAGGTCTTTAGAATTGGATAGTCATTACAGCTTTTTCCATGTGACTGAACCGGGAAATAAATTTTTGGAGTTGTCAAAATATTAAAAATGGGAGAAAGGTCCTATTGACATTTGGCAAGTGTACAATTTATACAAAATTTATTATTATTACGGTATAACAGCTAAAAATAAATAAAAAACAAATAAAAAGTTATCCACATGGAAAAAGCCCCAAAATAGGACAAAAGGTATTTATACACCAACTTATACACATTATCCACAGGTTTTTATGTAAATCTGAGAGGGGAAATACCTGTGATTTTCAGAACAAATGTTTTGTGAAGTTGTAATAAAAATCGATATTTTGGAAAAAATGTCAGAATTTGGCTTGACAGGGGGGAAGTCAAAAATAAGTAAAAAATTAGTGAAATTGTTGCAAAACGGTTTAAAAATGTGTTATAATGCTTATACAATAAAGAACCGAAAGGGATGATAAGCATGAAATTTATTATTTTAGGAAGAGGAATTGATGTTACACCGGGATTAAAGGCAGCGGTGGAGGAGAAAATCGGCAAGCTGGACAAGTATTTCAATCCCGATACAGAAGTGCATGTAACCTTAAGCGTAGAGAAGGAGCGTCAGAAAATTGAAGTGACAATTCCGGTAAAGGGAAGCATCATTCGTTCCGAACAGGTTAGCAATGATATGTATGTATCTATTGACTTGGTAGAGGAAATCATTGAGAGACAACTGAAGAGATACAAGAATAAAATTGTGGATAGGCAGCAGGCAGCCAGCTCATTTACCAAGCAGTATGTAGAAAATGATTATATGGATGATGAGGAGATTAAGATTGTTCGTACCAAGAAGTTTGATATCAAGCCCATGTATCCCGAGGACGCTTGTATTCAGATGGAGCTGTTAGGTCATAATTTCTTCGTATTCTGTAATGCTGAGACAGATCAGGTGAATGTGGTCTACAAGAGAAAGGGTGACACCTACGGATTAATTGAGCCGGAGGTTTAATGACAATTTTACGGATACATAGCCGGACAGGCAGTGTATGGGATTGTGTAAAACATGAGTTTAAGGAGTGTGCAGAGTGATACTGCACGCTCCTTTTTCATATGCTTTCATAGAAATGTATGAGGCAGGTATGATTTTTGAAGGAAAACGGCTTTTGGAAAGGAAGAGATTATTTACATAGGGTAAGAAGGCTTATTTTGGCAGGCACGGTGTTGGTGGTAATGCTTGCGGCAGTTCTTTTACAGCGGCGGGGAGTGGTGGACACATCAGGTGCAACAGCGGGTGGGGATTACATAAAGTGGGTGGATTTTACAGTTTCCTACGAAGCGTTGTGCAAGGCATATGAGTGGGACGTGGATACTCACCAGACAGAGCATGAAATATGCTGGATAGAGCTGCTTGCCTATACAGCGGCAAGAACAGGAGGAAGCTTTGACAAGAAAGCCCTGAAGCTTTTGGAGGAAGCTGCCGGGGAGCTGGCAGAGGGGGAGATAACCATAGAGAAGCTGACAGAGGATATGAAATACTATGCCTATTATTATGAAGCATATTCTGCGGCACTCGGAGGCCTTGTGGGTGAATATGAGGCAGAGTATGAGGACGAGAACGGACACAGACAGTACAGGACTGTTTATGGGCTTAAGGGGTATTTTCCGTTGGCGAGAGGCTTTGATTATGCCCATTATGATGATTTTGGAGCAGGCAGAAGCTACGGATATAAGAGACGTCATCTGGGGCATGACATGATGGGACTTGTGGGCGTACCCATTATTGCTGTGGAATCCGGCTATGTGGAAGCACTTGGCTGGAATCAGTACGGGGGGTGGCGCGTGGGCATACGCAGCTTTGACGGCAAGCGGTATTATTACTATGCACACCTACGGCAGAATTACCCTTATGCGGAAAACCTTGAGGAGGGCAGCATTGTCACCGCAGGAGATGTGATTGGCTACATGGGGCATACGGGCTACAGCACCAAGGAGAATGTGAATAACATTGAGGTGACACACCTGCATTGGGGGTTACAGCTTATTTTTGACGAGTCGCAGAAGGAATGTGACAGCGAAATTTGGATAGATGTGTACCCGCTTACCCGCTTTTTGGCAAAGCATACACAGCCTGTAGAAAAGGTAGAGGGGAGTAAGGAGTGGGTACGCACCACCAATATTAAGGACCCGGAGGTAGAGAAAAATAAACAGTCTCGGTAATTTGTCAAAAGTCATTGCAAAAGAAAGTGCCCTATGTTAAAATGGGAATAGTTGCAATGATAAAAAAATAACAATCACAACGCAATCATTGAATTGGAGGAAAAACAAATGGCAAAGAAAGTTGTATTAGCAGGCGCTTGCCGTACCGCTATCGGTACAATGGGCGGTTCACTCAGCACTACACCCGCCGCAGAGCTTGGCGCAATCGTAATTAAGGAAGCATTGAACAGAGCAGGTGTTGCACCTGAGCAGGTTGATCAGGTTTACATGGGCTGCGTAATTCAGGCAGGTCAGGGACAGAATGTAGCACGTCAGGCATCTATCAAGGCAGGACTTCCTATCGAGGTACCCGCAGTTACCATGAACGTAGTTTGCGGTTCCGGTCTTAACTGTGTAAATCAGGCTGCTCAGATGATTATGGCAGGTGATGCTGATATTGTGGTAGCCGGCGGTATGGAGAATATGTCCATGGCTCCCTATGCTGTTCCTCAGGCTCGTTTCGGATATAGAATGAACAATGGTACTTTGGTAGATACCATGGTAAATGATGCTCTTTGGGATGCATTCAACAATTATCATATGATTACCACCGCAGACAATATCTGCCGTGAGTGGGGTCTTACCCGTGAAGAGTTAGACGAGTTCGCATTAAAGAGTCAGCAGAAGGCTGAGGCAGCTCAGAAGTCCGGCGCATTTGATGCAGAAATCGTACCTGTTATGGTTAAGAAGAAGAAGGAAATGGTTGAGTTCAAGGTAGATGAAGGTCCTCGTGCAGGCTCTACTATGGAGGGTCTTGCAAAGCTTCGTCCTATCAATCCCGATGGCTTTGTTACCGCAGGTAACGCTTCCGGCATCAACGATGGTGCTGCTGCAATCGTTGTAATGAGTGAGGAAAAGGCTAAGGAGCTTGGTGTTAAGCCTATGGCTACCTTTGTTGCAGGCGCACTTGCAGGTGTTCGTCCTGAGGTAATGGGTATCGGTCCTGTAGCTTCCACCAAGAAGGTAATGGCTAAGGCAGGCATGAAGATTGAAGACTTCGATATTATCGAGGCAAATGAGGCATTTGCTGCTCAGTCCGTAGCAGTTGGCAAGGACCTTGGAATCGATGTTGATAAGCAGCTGAATCCTAACGGAGGCGCTATCGCTTTAGGACATCCCGTAGGCGCATCAGGCTGCCGTATTCTGGTTACGCTGCTTCATGAGATGCAGGCAAAGGGTGCTAAGACAGGTCTTGCAACTCTGTGTATCGGCGGTGGTATGGGCTGCTCTACTATCGTTAAGATTGAGGATTAAGCTTAATATTATTTTTATGGAGGATAACCATGGAGTATATTTTGTACGAACAGAAGGGCAATTATGCAATTATTACCATTAATCGCGAAAAAGCCCTGAACGCATTGAATTCCACTGTTTTGGAGGAGTTAGACAAGACTCTTGACGCAGTGAACCTTGACGAGGTAAGAGCTTTGATTTTGACAGGCGCAGGTCAGAAGTCCTTTGTTGCCGGTGCAGATATTGGAGAGATGAGTACCTTGACTAAGGCAGAGGGTGAAGCCTTCGGCAAGAAGGGAAATGATGTATTCCGCAAGCTTGAGACCTTCCCTATTCCTGTGATTGCAGCAGTAAACGGCTTTGCACTTGGCGGCGGCTGCGAGATTTCCATGAGCTGTGATATTAGAATCTGCTCCGATAACGCTGTATTCGGTCAGCCTGAGGTAGGTCTTGGTATTACCCCCGGCTTTGGCGGAACACAGAGACTTGCACGCCTGGTAGGTGCAGGCATGGCAAAGCAGATGATTTACACTGCACGCAATATCAAGGCTGACGAGGCTTACAGAATCGGTCTTGTAAATGCAGTTTATACGCAGGAGGAGCTGCTTCCCGCAGCAGAGAAGATGGCAGCAGGCATTGCAAAGAATGCACCTATCGCTGTCCGCAACTGCAAGAAGGCAATTAACGAGGGTCTGGACGTAGATATGGATGCTGCGATTGTAATCGAGGAGAAGCTTTTCGGCGACTGCTTCGAGAGCTATGACCAGAAGGAAGGAATGGCAGCTTTCTTGGAGAAGAGAAAGGTAGAGGCTTTCTTAAATAAGTAATAGGCAACTGAAATATATTAAACAAATCAAGGAGGAACTTTCAATGAAAGTAGGTATTATTGGTGCAGGCACCATGGGTGCCGGAATTGCACAGGCTTTTGCAATGACAGATGGTTATGAAGTTTGCTTATGTGATATTAAGCAGGAGTTCGCTGACGGCGGCAAGGCAAGAATTTTAAAGAATCTGAATTTCTTAGTAGGCAAGGAGAAAATCAGTCAGGAGAAGGCTGATGCCATTGCAGCTAAGATTGTTACCGGTCTTAAGGATATTTGTACGGATTGTGACCTTGTTATCGAGGTTGCTCCCGAGAATATGCAGATTAAGAAGACTACCTTCAAGGAGTTACAGGATATTGTAAAGCCTGACTGTATCTTTGCAACCAATACCTCTTCCCTTTCCATCACCGAGATTGGTGCCGGTTTGGACAGACCTATGATTGGTATGCACTTCTTCAACCCTGCTGACAGAATGAAGCTGGTTGAGGTTATCGCTGGTGAGAACACTCCTGTAGAGCTGGTTGAGAAGATTAAGGGTATTGCTGCAGAAATCGGCAAGACTCCCGTTGAGGTTAAGGAAGCTCCCGGCTTTGTGGTAAACAGAATTTTGATTCCTATGATTAATGAAGCAATCGGTATCTATGCAGACGGCATCGCAAGTGTAGCTGATATTGATGAGGCAATGAAGCTTGGTGCGTCTCATCCTATGGGACCTTTAGCTTTAGGTGATTTGGTAGGTCTTGATATTGTACTTGCTATTATGGAAGTATTGCAGAATGAGACCGGAGATCCTAAGTATCGTCCTCATCCCCTTCTTAGAAAAATGGTTCGTGCAGGCAAGCTTGGCAAGAAGACCGGCAAGGGCTTCTATGACTACTCTAAGTAATTTGAGTTGATTTTCATGTCGTAACTGCTTGTGATAAGACAAGAGATTATGTAAATTATTTGATTATATATGGAGGAAATATTATCATGGATTTCACTTTGAAAAAAGAACATGAAATGGCGCGCACTCTTTTTAGAGAGTTCGCTGAAAAAGAAGTAAAGCCGTTGGCGATTGAGGTTGATGAGACCGAAGAATTCCCTCGTGCTACAGTTGAAAAAATGGCTAAGGCAGGTTTTATGGGTATTCCCATTCCCAAGGAGTACGGTGGACAGGGCTGTGATATTTTAACCTATGCTATCTGCGTTGAGGAGCTTTCTAAGGTTTGTGGTACCACAGGCGTTATCGTTTCCGCACATACATCACTTTGCTGTGATCCTATTCTTACATTTGGTACTGAGGAGCAGAAGCAGAAATACCTTCCTGATTTGGCAAGCGGCAAGAAAATCGGTGCGTTTGGTTTGACTGAGCCGGGTGCAGGTACTGATGCACAGGGTCAGCAGACTAAGGCTGTTTTGGACGGAGATGAATGGGTAATTAACGGCTCCAAGATTTTCATTACCAATGGTAAGGAAGCAGATGTATATGTAATCTTTGCCGTAACAGGTATGGTTGAGAAGCGCGGTAAGATGATTAAGGAGATATCCGCATTTATCGTAGAGAAGGGAACTCCCGGCTTTACCTTTGGTACCAAGGAGAAGAAGATGGGTATCCGTGGTTCTTCTACTTATGAGTTAATCTTTACAGACTGCCGTATCCCTAAGGAAAATATGCTTGGACAGCAGGGTAAGGGCTTTGGTATCGCTATGCACACTCTTGACGGCGGACGTATCGGTATTGCAGCTCAGGCACTCGGTATTGGCGAGGGCGCTCTCGAGAGAACAATTGAGTATGTTAAGGAAAGAAAGCAGTTTGGCCGTGCGATTGGTGCATTCCAGAATACCCAGTTCCAGCTGGCTGACATGGCAACAAAGGCACAGGCTGCACAGTTCATGGTTTATAAGGCTGCCTGCACCAAGGATCAGTATACCAAGGATCATAAGACCTCTTACAATGTTGAAGCAGCTATGGCTAAGCTGTATGCAGCAGAGATGGCTATGGAAGTTACCACAAAGGCAGTTCAGCTTCATGGCGGTTATGGTTACACCAGAGAGTACGAAGTAGAGCGTATGATGCGTGATGCTAAGATTACTGAGATTTATGAGGGAACAAGCGAAGTCCAGCGTATGGTAATTTCCGCAGCGCTGTTGAAATAAGACCTATAAAACTTGAAGACCTACAAATTTATAGAAAATAAGGAGTGAAAATACAATGAAAATCGTTGTTTGTATTAAGCAGGTTCCTGATACTAAGGGCGGCGTAAAGTTCAATCCCGATGGTACTCTGGACAGAGCTGCTATGATGACAATTATGAATCCTGATGACAAGGCAGGCTTGGAAGCAGCACTTAGATTGAAGGATCAGTATGGTGCAGAGGTTACTGTTATCACCATGGGTCTTCCTAAGGCTGAGGACGTTCTCCGTGAGGCAATCGCTATGGGTGCTGACAAGGGTATTCTTGTAACAGACAGAGTTCTCGGCGGTGCAGATACATGGGCAACCTCCCAGACCCTTGCAGGTGCTATCCGTAATTTGGAGTACGACCTTATTATCACCGGACGTCAGGCTATCGATGGTGATACTGCGCAGGTTGGTCCTCAGATTTCTGAGCATCTGAATATCCCTGTAATTTCTTATGCACAGGACATTAAGATTGAAGGTGACAGTGTTATTGTTGAGCGTCAGTATGATGACAGATATCATGTGTTAAAGGCAAAGATGCCTTGTCTTGTTACTGCTTTGGCAGAATTAAACGAGCCTCGTTATATGACTCCCGGTGGAATCTTTGATGCATGCAAGGCTGAGATTACCGTATGGGGAAGAGCAAATTTGGTAGATGTAGAGGATTCCAACTTAGGCCTTAAGGGTTCACCTACTCAGATTGCAAAGGCTTCCGATAAGGTTAGAAAGGGTGCAGGAGAGAAGGTTACTCTTGATACCGCTGAATCTGTTGATTATATTATCGGTAAGTTGAAGGAAAAGCACGTGATTTAAGCGAAAGCCCAAGAAATCACATGAACACATATATCGTATGGAGGAAAAACAATGAGTTTAGAAGAATATAAGGGCGTATATGTCTTCGCACAGCAGGTGGACAATTGCATCAATAGTATTGCCTTTGAATTAATCGGTAAAGGTAAAGACCTTGCAGCCGATTTGGGCACGGAAGTAACTGCTGTATTGGTAGGTAGTGACGTTAAGGGCTTGGCAGACGAGCTTGCTGAGTACGGCGCTGATAAGGTTATCGTTGTAGATGATCCTGAATTAAAGGAGTACAGAACAGAGCCTTATGCACATGCTTTGGCATCTGTAATCAATAAGTACAAGCCTGAGATTTTCCTTGTAGGTGCAACCGCAATCGGTCGTGATTTAGGTCCTCGTGTATCTGCAAGAATTCACACAGGTTTGACTGCAGACTGTACACAGCTTGAGATTGGTGATTTCCCTATCAACCCTATACCCGGCAAAGAACAGAAGCACAATCAGCTGCTTATGACTCGTCCTGCATTTGGTGGAAATACCATTGCAACTATTGCATGTCCTGATTTCCGTCCTCAGATGGCTACGGTACGTCCCGGCGTTATGCAGAAGCGTGAGAGAGTAGCAGGTGCGAAGGCTAATGTTGAAGAGTTCAATCCCGGATTTACTCCTGACAATAAGTATGTAGAAATTCTGAAGGTCGTAAAGGCTGTTTCCGACACCGTAGATATTATGGACGCAAAGATTCTTGTTTCCGGTGGTCGTGGTGTTGGCAGTGCTGAGAACTTTAAGCTGTTAGATGACCTTGCAGAGGTGCTTGGCGCAACAGTAAGCTGCTCTCGTGCAGTTGTAGATGCAGGCTGGAAGTCAAAGGATTTGCAGGTAGGTCAGACAGGTAAAACCGTTCGTCCTAACGTATACTTTGCAATCGGTATTTCCGGTGCAATTCAGCACTTGGCAGGTATGGAAGAGTCCGATATTATCATTGCAATCAACAAGGACGAGACTGCTCCTATCTTTGATGTGGCAGATTACGGCATTGTTGGTGATTTGAACAAGATTGTTCCTGCACTTACTGAGAAGTTAAAGGCAGAGCTGGCTGCAAAATAAAGCTGATTCATATTAGACACCCTTGCAGGCTTGAACTTGCAGGGGTGTTTTTTATAAAATGTATGGGCAGCCGGTGATGCTTGGAAAGGAAGAACAAAATGGCAAAGGCAAAGGAAGTCAAAACCAATGCAATGCGTATTTTGGAATCGCTAAAGATTCCCTTTACCCATTACACCTATGAATGTGATGAGTTTATTGACGGCCTGCAGATTGCAGATAAGCTCTCCCAACCCTATGAGAAGGTTTACAAGACACTGGTGACACAGGGAAACAGTAAAAATTATTTTGTGTTCGTAATACCTATTGCTGAGGAACTGGATTTGAAAAAGGCGGCGAAGGCGGTAGGCGAAAAGAGTGTGGAGATGATTCATGTCAAGGATATCAATGCCATAACAGGCTATATTCGGGGCGGCTGCACGGCAATAGGCATGAAAAAGCAATATGTTACAAGAATTGACAGCTCAGCAAGGCTTCAACCAACTATTATTGTCAGTGGCGGGCGCATTGGTTCTCAAATTGAATGTAAACCTGAAGACCTTGCAAGAGCGGCAAAGGCGGAATTTGCCGAAATTATTAGAAATTAGGCGATTTACAAAAAAACGGTTGTTATAAAACTGCTTCGGAAAACTGTTTTTTGCAATTTTTATTGCAAGCCACATGTCAGATTGCCGGCAAAAGGGAGCTTGTTATGAAGAGAAATATTAATTTAGCGGAAATTTCAGACGGAAAGCTTTATACGGAAAACGATATGGCAAAGGTGGGCTGTAATGACTGCAGGGGCTGCTCTGCATGTTGTCGGGGTATGGGAGATTCTATTATACTAGACCCCATGGACATTTATCGGCTGACCTGCGGACTTGACATGGACTTTTCACGGCTGCTTGAGAAACATATTGCTTTGGGAGTGGTGGATGGTATTATTTTGCCGCATTTGCGCATGGACGGATATGATGAGAGTTGCAGCTTCCTAGATGAGAAGGGGCGGTGTGGCATTCATCCCTATCGTCCGGGAATCTGCCGTATTTTCCCCTTGGGGCGACTTTATGAAGACGGCGATTTCCGTTATTTCCTACAGACCAAGGAGTGCGCAAGCCCCATACATACCAAGGTAAAAGTCAGCAAATGGATTGATGTGCAGGCTCCTATAGCCTATCGGAAATTTTTGATAGCATGGCACTATCTGCTGAATGCTTTGGAGGAGCTTGTAAAGGAGCAGGAGGATTCGGGTAAAGGGATAAACATGAGGCTTTTACAGAGCTTTTATGTGATGCCATATAATCAGGAGCAGGATTTTTATAAGCAGTTTGAAAAACGCTATGAGGAATTTGGAGAGGTGAAGCATGGAGGGTACCGGTAGGACATTTAAGGATACATTAAACTATTATTGCCAACTGTTGGAATGTAATAATATTGAGCTTGCGGAAGAAAGCGGAGTAGATGCGTCCGGTATAAGCAGATATCGGAGTGGAGAGCGCATTCCCAAAAAGGAGGGGGAGAATGTTAAAAATCTTGCCCACGGTATAATGCAGCTTGCCTTAAAGAAGGGAATTTCATTGGAGGAAGCGGAAGTTTACCACACCTTGTCTGCAAGCTTATCAGAGAGCTTTGAGGTTGAACAAAAGAGGGACATAGCAGAAAAAATAGATTTGCTTATGGAAAATCTTGAAATCAGTAATGCAAAGTTGGCAAGCTATTTGAATTTTGACCCCTCATATCTGTCTAAAATCCGTAACGGAAAAAGATTGATTACAGATACACAGATGCTGGTGGAAAAGGTTGCCCGGTATATTGTCCGTAATTACACATCAGAGGAGCAGGTTGCCTGTATTGGTACTCTTGTAGGAAAAGAGGCAGAAGTCCTTGATACGGCCCAAAAGAGATACACAGCAATCAAGGAATGGTTTTTTTGTAATGAAAAGCAGGAAAAAGGCAAGGAAATCGGCAACTTTATGGAAAAGCTGGACACATTTGATTTAAATGAATTTATCCGGGCGATACATTTTGATAAATTGAAGGTGCCCACACTTCCTTTTAAGATGTATGGCAGCAAAGCATATTATGGTATAGAGGAAATGAAGAAAGGCGAGTTGAATTTCTTTAAGGGGGCAGTGACCTCGAAATCCAAGGATTATGTTACCATGTATTCGGACATGATGCTGGCGGATATGGCGCAGGATAAGGAATTTAATAAAAAATGGATGTTCGGAATTGCCATGCTGATAAAAAAGGGAGTGAAGCTGAAAATCATTCATTGTCTGGATAGACCCTTTGAAGAATTGTTGTTTGGGCTGGAAGCATGGGTGCCTATTTATATGACGGGGCAGGTTGAGCCATGGTATTTGCCTGATATGCATAGTAAGATTTTTCATCATTTTATAAATACATCGGGAACAAGTGCCTTGGTCGGTGAGTCTATCGAGGGTAACAGAGATAATGCAATGTATTATCATACCTTTAAAGAGCATGAAGTAAGCTATTACAGAGCAAGTGCTAACCAGCTTTTGAGCCATGCAAAGCCTTTGATGAAGATATATAGAAAGGAACAGGAAGCGGAGTATTTCCAATATCGGCGGAAATGCTATATGAAAAAAGGATACAGACGGGGATTGTGCAGCGCACCGCCACTATACACTATATCCGAAGAACTGCTTAATCAGATATTGAGTTTCAATGGAATTGGGCAGGAGGACGCAGCAAGGATAAGAGAAAAGGTGTGTCATTATAAGCAGGAAATAGAAAAAATACTGGAATCACAGAGGATTGATGATGAAATCCATATTATTTCTTCTGATTCTGTAGCGGAAGAGAAAGAAATGCTTATGCTAAGTGAAATTTTTGAAGAAGTGAAGCTGTTTTACAATAAGGAGCTGTACGAAAAGCACTTGGAGGAAATAGCACAATTTGCAGAGAGGCATAAGTATTACAGCTATAGTCTTTCAAGAGAAAAGGGTTTTAAAAATATACAGATTCATATATGTGAGGGGCAGTATGTGATTATGTCTAAGAACAATGAGCCTGTTATTCAGTTTATAATTGAAAATCCTCAGTTAAGAACTGCCATCGAGAATTTTCATATGATGCAGATTGAGGAAGAATAAATAAGAAGAATAAACCTGAGTAAATGGTGCTTAATCTGTCAATGACAAATTAAGCACCCCTTTGCATATAAGGGGCGCGAAATGTTATAATGTACTTACTAATATAATAACGCAAAAGAAAGGTGATGGTCATGAGAGTGAGAGGTAAGACATTAGGACTGCTCTTGTATTCTCTATGCACTGTTTTGTGCTTGTGTATTGCAGGCTGCGGAAAGCCTGAAAGCATTGATGGCACTGTAAAACTCGATACTTCCCAAACAGTGGAAGGTACTAGAGAAGTACAGTCTATGCAAGGTGCAGGGCAGATACAGACCGAAGAAGTACAGACAGAGGAAATACAGACAGGGGAAATACAAAGTGAGGAAGTGCAGCCTCAGAATTATGCAGCTGTTGTAGAGATAACGATTAATCCGGAAATCAGGTTATATTTAGATGAGGCTTCAAGGGTACTTGCCGTAGAGTATTTGAATCAGGATGCGTTGGATGCCTATGAGCAGCTTGATTTGGTAGGTAAGCAGGTTACGCAATGTGTAGAAGAAATTGTGACGGAAGCGATTGAACAAAAATATTTGGAGACAGGTGAGGCTGTATCTGTAGCCGTAGTGGAGGTAAAGGCTTCGGAAGTGGCAGAAGCTGATATTTGCGAAACCTGCTATCAGACGGTTGAAAATGTTTTGCTTGAAAAGGAAGTGGAAGCGGTAATAAAGGTAGAGGATTCTAACGGAGAAGCGCATGTGCCGCAGCCCACTCCGGAACCATCACCTGAGCCGACCCTGGAACCGACCCCGGAACCAACTCCGGAACCGGCCCCTGAGGCTAATCCCTGTACCACATGCGGTGGGACAGGAAAGTGTGATGAGTGTAAGGGAGATGGATACCGAGGAAGCGGATATACAGTTTCCTGTCCGCGCTGTCACGGTTCACTGACAGAAACCTGTATTTATTGTGATGCAAACGGAAATAGCAATAAGCATGCGGGAACCTGTGATTTCCCCAACTGTATGGGTTCACATATATATCCCTGTACGACATGTGGTGGAGGCTCGACGCCGGTGACATGTGCAAGCTGCAATGGAAGCGGCAAGTGTAAGACCTGCGGCGGAAGCGGAACGCAGTAAAATACAGATGGAAACGGAGTGAGGAAATCTATGAAGGAAAGGAAAAGTACCCTGATAAAAATGCTGGCATACGCAGTGATTTTTATCGTCATTGTGGTTTTGGGATTTGTCACGAAGCTGATTAATGTGGAAGAAATATCATCTATGTTTTCTATCAGCGGTACATCTTTTTTAAAGCTTGCAGTAATGGTGTTTGGGGTGTTACTTGTTGAAAATGCGGTGGTTTTTATTTTGGGCATTTTGAATCCAAAGAGCCACAGGGTGCGTTCAATTGTATCGTTAGTATCCAGCTTGGCAAAGTATGTGGCATTTATTGTTATACTATGCTGGGGGCTTACCATTCTTGGTGTAAATATTACCACAATCGTTGCCAGCGTTGGAATTTTAGCATTGATAGTAGGTTTCAGTGCCGAAAGTCTCATTGCGGATTTGGTGACAGGTACCTTTATGCTTCTTGAAAATCAGTACAATGTGGGAGATATTGTAGAAGTGAACGGATTCAGGGGAACCGTTACCGCTATCGGTATCAGGACGACCTGTATCACGGATACAGGTGATAATGTGAAGATTATCAACAATTCGGAAATGAAAAACATTCTGAACCGCTCTGATAATTTGTCCAGAGCGGTAAGTGATATCAGTATTCCCTATGAGACGGACATTGAGAAGCTGGAAAGTGAGCTTCCCAAGCTTTTAGAGGAAATCTATAAAGCACATGCGGATACTATGCAGAAGGCGCCGCAATATTTGGGGGTACAGGCGCTTGAGGCTTCGGGAATCCTGCTCCGTTTTGTGGTGGAGGTTTCGGAAAAAAATATTTTTTCAGCTACGAGAATCCTTAACCGGGATTTGCTGCTTGGATTAAAAAAGCTTGGTGTAGAATGTCCTTTCCCGCAGCTCGATGTACATAACAGGTAGGGCTGATGCCTATGAAAAATGATATGGAATACAATATAGGTCAGGAATATGCAGCGCTTACTGATGAGTATTCACAGGGCGGGGGCAACACAGCTGCAGAAGGTAAGAGCAGGAAAGCACCGTGGAAGAAAATGATGTATATGGCTGTAGCTTTCATGGTTATGGCATACACAGCCATTTGCCCATATGCATCGGATACAGAGGTGTCTTTGGAAACAGATGGTTACCAGCCAACCGAAGCGAAGCAGCCGGAGGAGCCTTCCGAGGAGCCTGTGGAAGTACGCGAAGAGCAGTTTGGCAATGATGAACTTCCAACATTGCCTATATATCCCATAGAGGACGGTACGTCCTATTATGTGGTGTACAACGATACATATGACCCGGATAATAACTGGAATAATCGGGTTTTAGAGGAAGGATTTATTTTTGAAGCGCAGCTTGCTCAGGGTATGGATTATGCCCTGCCTGAATATGAACCGGTAGAAGGCTATATATTTATGGGCTGGGTTATCTATTATGAAAGCGGTAACATGGGTATGGCAGGGGAGGCTTTGACGGCAAACAATATCTGCTATGTGAAGCCGAAAGATGGAAGCCGCTCCATAGAGGTGCATGCTGCATGGCGGCATGACGGTATCGGTAAATGGCCTCATCTGCTTACACTTGACGCAAATGGCGGCACAATCGAAAATGAAGGCTCTGTAACCTATGATGCAGATGGACCCATGGCATCAGGTTCTTATGTATATTTGTGCGCCTATCCTTTACCTGTGCGGGAGGGCTATACCTTTACCGGCTGGTATGCTGAGCCTGATTGCAACGGCAAGCAAGTGAAGAGGCTGATGGGGATAGATTTCTATGAAAAGAAAGGGGATGACTTTGACTGGAGTACGACAAAGCCAATCACGCTTTATGCAGGTTGGGCAAGGAATTAGCCTGAACCCATAAAATATAGACTCAAAATATTACGAGGAGGAAACAACATGAACATTAAGAAAAAACTGCAAAGATTTTTAACAGGAATTCTTACCTTATGCATGGTTATGTCAATGGCGTATATACCTATGCAGGTAAGGGCAGAAAATGAAAATTTGGAACTGGGATGGTCAGGAGCAACGGTTTCAAGTGGAGACTTTACGGGAGCCAATGGTACCGCGACATTGACCATTGGAGGTACAAAGTACAGCGGTAATTCATCAAGAGTGGTAATTGACTCTTTGGATACTGAGATTGTGGTGGAGCTTACAGCAAATGAAGAAGGCAAAAAGGGTGTGCTTAGAACAGGTGGAGAAAGCGGTCTTTCTTTCCCTGATGATGCAGCGGTGACAGTAGGAAAGGTGACAACCTATACTTTTACGCTTAGAAGTCTTGGCGTGGCGGATTTGGCTACATTTGTAGCTTTAAATGTAGCTTTTGAGGATAATAATTCCGGTGGAGGCAACACAGTGGCACCGACTGACGCAATCTCTGTTGAACTGTGGGATAATTTCGGTAATCTGTTAGATTACGGGCAATATAGCAGTACGGAGGTTCCCGAAGGTATGCCGGTTATAGGGGCTAAGATTCAATATTCCTATGATGGAAATGTATGGAATGAGTTGGCTGATACAACAAATTTGGTTTATGATGGTTCCAGATATGTTTTTAATGCTTCTGTAGCGACTGTCTTTTTAAAGGTTATAAGTGTTGAGGGCGGCTTCTTGGCTTCTGCCGCATTAGAGGGAATAAATGATGGTTATAAGGTATGGGAAGGTCCCATAGAAAATGGGAAGGTATATACCTTGAATGAGCAGAAAGCATATGATTTAAAATATGATGATGGAAACAAAACCATAACATGGTCGGACGATTCCGATAAGTATGGTGTAGATGGTGTAGTGCAGAATGGAACGGTAAAAATTATTTCTGCTGTGGATTCAGAAGGAAATAATGTATTAAATGACAGCGAGCCATTTATGCAGAATGAGCATGAAGGATATATTTCAATCAAGGCAGGAGCAACAGTAACCGTTCAGATTAAGCCGAACTATGGTTATCAGTTTATTTCCGGTTCATTGAACGGAAATGTGGTTACGGCAGGCAGTGAGGTAAGTATCTTTACATTTACCATGCCTAAGACGAATCTTCATCTGAGCGCACTGTTTACAAAAAGTGAAGATAAGGTGATAGCTGAGGCTAAGGATGTGGCAGGTGCTGAGATTGTTGGCGGGGCGAAGGTTATCGATTCGGGTAATCTGGAGCTTACGGTAACGGATTCTGCTATTAGTGATGCTGATAAAAACAAATTACAGTCCAGTGATGCAGCTTCGGGTGTTGAGGTTAAGAGCTGGCTGGAGGTTGATTTGGCTCAGATTGTCAATAAGGGAAGCAGTACCGAGGTGTGGAGAAAGGATTTGGAGGAATTAACTGATAAAATCACTGTAACACTACAGGTTGGTACAGACCTTGATGCTTCAAAGCAGTATGTAGTAGTGCGTGAGCATCAGGGTGTATATGAGAAGATTCCGGCAATCTATGATGCAGCAGCAGGAACCCTAACCTTTGAATCTGATAAGTTTTCCAATTATGCGGTTGGTACAGTGGAGCCTAAGCAGAGTGTACAGGATGTGTTAGATGGCGGCTGGAGTAACGCTCCGGGAGCTGCGGCAGAGGTGGTGTCTGATTTGCTCAGCAACTTTACCGTGGCAAAGATTGCATCTGAAGTTCAGGCAGCAGATGGTACTGTGAATACAGCACTTCTTACCATGCTTAAGAGTCTGGAAAATGACTATGCAACAGACAAGAGTATTGAAAAAAAAGAACCTGCTATTGATTCAGCAGTGTCAGGCAGCATAAATGGAAAAGTGTCTGTGATGGGAGCAGCCTTTAATGCAGCTGACAGCAGCAGTGTGCAGCTTGTGATTGGTGACAAGGCAGGTTCAGGAATTGCTATCAGCAGCAGTTCCTACAGCAAATCGGTTCAGTTAGACTTGAAGCTTATGCAGACAAGGTCAGCAGGTTCTGCCACGGCAATAGAGGGTAATCTTCGTATGCCGGTGACAATCACAATGCCTGTGCCCAACGGAATTGACTCTTCCAAGATGGTGATTCTCCATGACAAGAATGGTGACGGAACCAGTGATGAGACAGTACCCTATTCCCTCGCAGCAGGTAAAGTAACCTTTACCGTGACCCATTTCTCTAACTTTGCTTTTGCAGAGAGAGCAAGCAGTGATAACTCTGAGGCTTCTTCGGACAGCCAGAGCAGCACTTCCTCCACCGCAGTTAAGGAGGAGACGGTCAGTGTACCGATTGAATATATTGTTGTTAAGGGAGATACCTTGGGAAAAATTGCCCGTAGGAATCATATGAGCTTATCGGCATTATTGGCTCTGAATCCTCAGATTAAGAATCCTAATCTGATTCGTCCGGGACAGAAGATTGTTGTGGGCTTCACAGGTAAAATTGTGGCTTCTCAGACTCCCGCAGCAAATCCCAATGCGGAATATTACATTGTTCAAAGAGGCGATTATCTCTATAAAATCGCAAGAAAGAATAAATTGTCATTGGCTCAGCTGGCAGCATTAAATCCTGAGATTATGAGCCAGAGGTATATTTATGCGGGACAGAAAATAAGAGTGAAATAGCGAGAAAGCATCGAAGGAACAGCTTAATGGTGCGGGCTGCGCTGTTACCATGAGGTTGGTCGTTTGCTGTGAGCTCTTGACAATGTATCCTATAAAGAGTATACTACAAAATAATTGAATAAAGTCTTCAGGGCAGGGTGCAATTCCCTACCGGTGGTAAAGCCCACGAGCCGCAAGGCATGATTCGGTGTAACTCCGAAGCCGACAGTAAAGTCTGGATGAAAGAAGATAACGCAAGGATGAAATATTTTGCGCACAGTATATGATGCTCTGAGATGGTGTACCATTTCAGAGCATTTTTTATTGAAATATACCTTTTTATCACTAAGTCTTGAAGAATTGATTCAAGGCTTTTTGTTTTGTAGGAATTGTGATTTATGAGGTGAAAGAGAAATGCAGGACGAAGAATATATGAGCCTTGCTCTGGAACTGGCAAAAAGGGGCTGCGGCTTTGTGGCACCCAACCCCATGGTGGGAGCGGTAATTGTAAAAAACGGGCGTATTATCGGGCAGGGCTACCATCAAAGATACGGCGAGTCTCATGCGGAGAGAAATGCGCTGGCAGCCTGTACGGAGTCGCCACAGGGGGCGACCATATATGTGACACTGGAACCATGCTGTCATTACGGAAAGCAGCCCCCCTGCGTAAACGCCATTTTGGAGGCGGGTATCAGTCGTGTAGTCATCGGCTCCGGTGACCCTAATCCGTTAGTGGCAGGGAAGGGGGCGGAATTTCTGCGGAAGAACCAAATCATAGTGACGGAAAATGTACTGCGGGAGCAGTGCGACAGCATAAACTATGTATTTTTTCATTATATACAGCAGGGAACGCCCTATGTAGTCATGAAATATGCTATGACCATGGACGGAAAAATTGCAACCCGTACCGGTAAATCAAAGTGGATAACAGGGGAGGAAGCAAGAAAACACGTTCATGAGCAAAGACATCGATACAGCGCCATTATGGTGGGCTGCGGTACTGTACTGGCAGATGACCCTTTACTCACCTGTCGGCTGGAAGGGGGCAAGAACCCACTTAGGATTATATGCGATACAAGCCTTAGAACACCTGTTACATCACAGGTGGTGGAGACGGCACAGCAGATTCCCACAATATTGGCAACCTGCTGTAGTGAGCAGGAAAAGCAGGAGCCTTTCATTAAAAAAGGCTGTCAGATACTTACAGTGCCGGAGAAAAATGAACATTTGGATTTAAGAGCGCTGGTGAATGCGCTTGGGGAAATAAAGATAGACAGCATTCTGCTGGAGGGTGGAGCCACTCTCAACTGGGCGGCGCTTAAAGAAGGCATTGTACAGAGAGTGCAGACCTATATTTCGCCTAAATTGTTTGGCGGGGAAGCAGCAAAGACCCCGGTAAGCGGATTGGGTGTGGATATGCCCTCCGAGGCGGTTCGGTTGAAAAACAGCTGTATAACCCGGCTTGGAGAGGATTTCCTGATAGAAAGCGAGGTGGAATCAGGTGTTTACGGGAATTATTGAGGAAGTGGGAAGGCTGGAACGAATACAAAGAGGGGCGAAGTCAGCCAGGCTGGCAATCGCTGCCCGACGAATTACGGAGGATTTAAGGCTTGGAGACAGCGTGGCAGTGAACGGGGTGTGCCTGACAGTGACGGATTTTCAAAAACAGGGCTTTTGGGCAGACGTGATGCATGAGACACTGAACCGTTCTTCCTTGGGAGCGCTACAAGCAGGCAGTCTTGTCAATCTGGAGCGTGCCATGGCGGCCAATGGCAGATTCGGCGGTCATATTGTGGCGGGTCATGTGGACGGTTTAGGAAAAATCATAGGCATCTCCAAAGATGACAACGCCATATGGTTTACCCTTCAGGCAGAAGAAAAAATCATGCGGTATGTGGTGGAAAAGGGCTCTGTGGCAATAGACGGAATCAGCCTGACAGTGGCATGGGTTCGGGAAGGACAGTTTGCAGTTTCCGTCATTCCCCATACTGCAAAGGAGACTACCTTGGGGGAGCGGAAAACAGGAGATATGGTAAATCTGGAAACGGATATTGTTGGGAAGTATATTGAAAAATTAGTAGGCTTTCCTCAAGATTTGTCTGCAAAAGCGACATCAGAGGAGGGAGGGCTGCTTCCGGCCGAAAGAGAGAGCGGGATAACGAATGAGCTTTTGAGCAGATGCGGTTTTCTATGATATTTTATAGAAGAAAGGAGTTTTTAGAGGTGACAGCTTTTAATATGATTGAAGAAGCACTGGAGGAATTGCGGCAGGGAAAAATCATCATGGTGACAGATGACCCCGACAGGGAAAATGAGGGGGATTTCATCTGTGCCGCACAGTTTGCCACCAAGGAAAATATTAATTTCATGGCAACCTATGGAAAAGGACTGATATGTATGCCTATGTCACGGGAGTATGTAAAAAAACTGCAAATTCCTCAGATGGTTGCGGAGAACACGGATAATCATGAGACAGCGTTTACCGTTTCCATAGATTATGCAGGTACTACCACAGGAATTTCGGCGGCAGAGCGCTCCATGACTGCCATGAAGTGTGTGGAGGAGGGGGCGAGACCGGAGGATTTCCGAAGACCCGGCCATATGTTTCCTCTTTTGGCTAAGGACAATGGTGTTTTAGAGAGAAACGGACACACTGAGGCAACGGTAGATTTAATGCGTCTGGCAGGACTTAAGGAATGCGGACTTTGCTGTGAAATTATGGGAGATGATGGCACCATGCTTCGAACGGGAGAGCTGTTAGAGATGGCGGATAAGCTGGGGCTTAAGATTATTTCTATCAAGGCGTTGCAAAATTACCGCAAGCTGCATGATGTGCTGGTAGAGCGTGTGACAGTAACAAAAATGCCCACTAAGTATGGAGAGTTTGTTGCATATGGTTATGTAAACCGACTAAACGGAGAACATCATATTGCACTGGTAAAGGGAGATATCGGAGATGGCGAAAATATTCTGTGCAGGGTTCACTCTGAATGTCTGACAGGCGATTGCTTCGGCTCCCTGCGCTGTGACTGCGGGCAGCAGTTTGCGGCAGCCATGAGCCAAATTGAGAAAGAGGGCAGAGGCATTCTTCTCTATATGCGTCAGGAGGGCAGAGGAATCGGCCTTATTAATAAGCTTCGTGCCTATGAGCTGCAGGAGAAGGGGCTGGACACGCTGGAGGCAAATCTGGCGCTGGGCTTTGCGGGAGACGAGAGAGAATACTACATCGGTGCCCAGATTCTGAGAGATTTAGGAGCAAAAACCCTGCGCCTTTTAACCAACAATCCTGATAAGGTTTACCAGCTTTCAGATTTTGGAATGGATATTGTGCAACGGGTTCCTATTCAAATGGAGGCAACTCAATATGATTTATTTTATCTAAAGACAAAGCAAAATAAAATGGGGCATATTCTGCACCTATAAATAAGAAGCACTTGGGAACGTCCAAGCGGGAAAGGTATGGTATCAAAATGAAAGTATATGAAGGAAAATTAGTATCAAGGGAAATCAAAATCGGAATTGTGGCAGCTCGTTTTAATGAGTTTATCACCTCTAAGCTGGTAAGCGGTGCCATGGACGGATTGCTGCGCCATGACGTAAAAGAGGAGGATATCCATGTGGCATGGGTGCCGGGAGCCTTTGAAATTCCGCTAATTGCTTCAAAAATGGCAAAGAGCGGAAAGTACGACGCTATCATCTGCCTTGGAGCAGTGGTGCGGGGCAGCACCAGCCATTACGACTATGTGTGTAGCGAGGTTTCCAAAGGCATTGCGTCAGTTTCTTTAGCCAGTGATATCCCGGTTATGTTTGGCGTGCTTACCACGGACAACCTTGAGCAGGCGATTGAGCGTGCCGGCACCAAGGCGGGCAACAAGGGCTACGACTGTGCCCTCGGTGCCATTGAGATGGTGAATTTGATTCGGGAGATTGAAGCATAAACCGACAAAATCCACAACAAATCCCTAAATATTGAATATATATTGTAATTATTTACCAATTATGCTATATTAAAGTAAGCTATTGGGGAATAATGAGGGGAAAAGAAATAAATATAGGTCTATTATAAACACCTCTAAAAGCGGAATAGCTGGCAGGGGTGTTTTTGCGTTTGGTTGCAGGGTTGTTTTATGTGGTTCTAGGGTGGCTTGCAAGGAAATGAGGGAGGATTATTGGACTTTGTGCATGGTAAAATTGGAAAAATAAAGGTGAGAAGTGTACACGAATTCAATAGAGTAAGCAAAAAGAGAGAATGCAACTCACTCTCTCTTCTTACAAACAAATAACACATTTCAATCCACTGAATTTATTCAGACATTATTATTATATTCATTTTAAAAAAAATAGCAACTATATAATTATATCATGAGCAAATTAATACATACAAATAACACGAATTTTCTTGACAAATATTATAAAACATAATAATGTTTTTTCAAGGAGGTAATGTCATGAAAGCAATTCAGGAGAGATTAGTTGAAAAATCTATAGAGGCATTCGTGCTGGCTATAGAAGTATATAATAAGCCAACCCTTAAGTATAGAGTAGAAGGATTCAGTTTTTTAATATGCAATGCGTGGGAATTAATGCTTAAAGCACATTTAATAAACAAATATGGTGAAAGCAGCATCTATTATAAGAATAATTTACATAGAACTATTACATTGGAAAATTGTTTACAAAAGATATTTACTAATGATAAGACTCCTATGCGGAGAAATCTTATGAAAATTATTGAACTGCGAAATACAAGCACCCATTATATTACAGAAGAATATGAAATGATTTATATTCCGTTGTTTCAAGCCTGCGTGCTTAATTATGTAGAAAAAATGCAAGAATATCACAGCATTGATATGACGGAGGTAATTCCTCAAAATTTTCTGACGCTGGCAGTCAGTATGAGTGCGTTGGACGAAAGTGTAATTCGTGCAAAGTATCCGGAAGAGATTGCAGATAAGATTATTGATACTAATACTCAGCTGCAACCGGAGATTAGAGAAAATAATAATAATTTTGCTATTAAAATTGAACATTATCATTTTATTACTAAGGATAAGAATCAGGCAACAAGCTTTGTATATTTGGATAAAGATGCAGAGACAGGGGTAAGGATTATTAAGGAGCTGAAAGACCCTAATAATACGCATAAGTATACCATGAAGAATGCCATAAAAGAGATTAATCATCGACTGCAAAATGCAGGTATTGATTTTCAGTTAAATCAATATATATTTAATTTATTTAATAAGGTGTATGGGATTAAAGAAAATGAAAAGTATTGTTATGTGCACAGGCAATATGCACAGCCTTCTTATACATATTCCATGCAGGCAATTGATTTAATTGTGGGAGAAGTAAAAAAAGATTCAAAGAATATTGTAGAAAATTTAAAAAGGCAAAAAAAATAAGCTGACCCCAGGGGCAAAGGAATTCTTGGTTTAAACCTACTCCCATTCGGGAACCCAGCCTTAATCCTTCACGAGTTAGCTTATTTACATTATAGCATATGCTTAAAAAAAGTCAATTATTCATTAAAAAGGGGGTTTATTATGAGATTATTGGCACATTTAACAATGATTAGTAATGTTAGGCAAGAGCAGACCTTGAAAGAACATTGTATCCAAACCGCAGAATATGCAGCAGACAGTCTAAAGGCAGCAGGCTTTTATAATACTGCATATTTGGCAGGCTTGCTACACGATTTGGGGAAAGCGACGGATAAGTTCAACATCTATTTGGAAAAGGCATTTTCAGGAGAGAACGTTGTGCGCGGGTCGGTTAATCATACTTATGCAGGGGTTATTTACTTGTTGGAGAAGTATCATGCTGTTGCAGATTCGCAAAGCAGATGGGAATGTTTAACCAGTGAAGTTATAAGTTATTCCATTGGAGCCCATCATGGTATGTTTGATTGTACGGATTTGGAAGGCAATAATGGATTCCTACATCGATTGCAGAAGGATAAAGAAGAAATATGCTATGCGGAGGCAGTACATAACTATTTTGAGCAGGTCACGTCGGAGGATATCGTTGATAAGTATTTCAAAAAGGCAGTGCAGGAGGTGCGAAGCTTTTTTGAATCAGAGCAAACTGGTGGAGCAAAGAAAGATGAAGCCTTTTTTCAGCTAGGATTGCTTGTCAGACTGATACTGTCAGCAGTAATTTACGGAGACAGAAGAGATACAAGCGAGTTTATGAGCGGAAGGCTGCATTCTCAGAACTTAAATGTTGACTGGAAACTGCAAAGAAAGCAATTAGAATATAATATTTCTAATTTTGATTCCTCAACACCCATAAATCAAGTGAGGAATGATATATCTGAGCAGTGTTTGAAATTTGCAGATAACCCTACAGGCATATACCGTCTTAATGTACCAACCGGTGCGGGAAAAACCTTATGTACATTGCGGTATGCGTTGGCGCATGCGGAAAAATTTAAGAAGAAGAGGATTATTTTTATTATTCCGTTACTGAGTATATTGGACCAAAATGCTAAGGTAATAAAGGAGAATATAGCGAATCCGGATTTGGTATTAGAGCATCATTCCAATGTGGTTTGTGAGGAAGAGAAAGATGAAGAATTAGATAGATATGAATTGCTGACAGAAAGCTGGAATGCACCTATTGTGATTTCCACGCTGGTACAGCTTTTAAATATTTTATTTACGCATAAAACGTCCGCAATAGGCAGAATGAGGGCGTTGTGTGACAGCGTTATTGTGATTGATGAAATACAGTCTTTGCCTAAAAAGGTAACATTGATGTTTAATGCTGCAATGAATTTCTTAAGCAAATACTGTAATACAACAGTGGTTTTGTCCTCGGCAACGCAGCCTTGCCTGGAGGAGGTGCAATGGCCTATAAGGCTTACGGCAAATCCGGATATGGTTTACTTGAGCGAGCCACAGAAGGAGATATTCAAGCGTGCAAGGATATTGAATAGGACAAATCCCTATGGCATGGGTTTAGATGAATGTGCTGATTTTTGCAGCTCTTTAATAGAGAAGCAGGATTCTCTGTTAGTAATTTGCAACACAAAATCTGAGGCAAGACGGCTATATGAGAAGATTCAGGTGTTGCTTTGTGAAGATGAGGTACATATGTATCATTTATCCACCTCAATGTGTCAGGAACACAGAATGTATCATCTGGCAAGACTGCAGAAGGAATTAGAGGAATTGCAGAGACGTTTAAGAGGGCAGGAAAGCGGCGTTAAAATAATATGCATTTCTACGCAACTGGTTGAAGCGGGAGTAGATTTTTCTTTTGAATGTGTTGTCCGTGTTATGGCAGGAATTGATAATCTGGCTCAGGCAGCAGGAAGGTGCAATCGAAGTAATGAGTATAACCGGAAAGGAGAGGTATACCTTATTAATCTCAAGAAGGAGAACTTAAATAATTTGCCTGAAATCATGAGCGCACAAAGCAGTACCCGCAGGGTGCTGGCTTCAATGGACAAATCATCGGAGGAGGATTTGATTGGAGAGTTATCATCGAGATTGTATTATAAGTACCTTTTTGAAGAGGAAAAGAGGAATTTGAAATATCCTGTAAAGGAGTATAGAGATACCATTTATTTATCGGAGCTTTTGGCAAATCAGAATCAGTTTGCGGGAGAGAAAAGTCGAAGCTATATTTTACGACAGCCTTTTAGGACGGTGGGGCATATGTTTCAAGTGTTTGATGACAATACCATTGATGTTGTGGCACCATACAAGCAAGGGAAGGAATTGATAGAGAAGCTAAAGGAGCTGGAAAAAGGAAGGATAAGCTTTACGGATTTGGAACAGGTAATGCGGGAAATTAAACCCTATACTATCAATATTTTTCAGTGGCAAAAGGATAAGCTATATCAGGAAGGCTTGTTGGAGCCTTGTCTGGACGGTAGATTGTTCATACTAAGCGAAAAGGTATATGATGACAGATATGGACTGGGAGAAATTACAGAGCAGGCTGTGGAAACTTTTATAATATAAGGAGGAGACGATGGAACACAGGAATACGGTAGAATTTGAAGTGACGGGAGAATATGCTTTGTTTTCCGACCCGATTACCCGTGTGGGCGGAGAAAAATTTACTTATCAGGTGCCAACCTATGAGGCGTTGAAGGGAATTCTCCAAAGTGTGTATTGGAAACCAACTCTGATATGGATTATTGATGAGGTTCGTATTATGAATCCGATTCAGACTGAAACAAAGGGAATACGTCCAATTAAATATTATAATGACAAAAACGACCTTTCCTATTACACCTATTTGAAGGATTGCTGCTATCAGGTCAGAGCGCACTTTATATGGAATGAGAACCGCCCTGAGCTGGAGGAAGACCGCAATGAAAACAAGCATCATAATATTGCAAAAAGAATGATAGAAAGAGGAGGAAGAAGGGATATTTTCCTTGGAACCAGAGAGTGTCAGGGTTATGTGAAGCCCTGTAGCTTTGGCGAAGGCAAAGGTTTCTATGATGAAAGACCTGAATTGAATTTTGGAATGATGTATCACGGAATCACTTATGCCGATGAAGCGTATTCAGAGGAGACAAAAGGAAATATGTGTGTGCGTCTGTGGCAGGCGACCATGAAAAACGGAGTTATCTCTTTCCTGCCGCCATGGGAGTGCATTCATAGATTTATAAGGGAGATGAATGTAAAGCCATTTGGAACAGAGCAAAACAACTTTTCCATAATAGATGAGAAGGAGGTGATATTATAGATGTCTTGGATGAATCAGTTGTATCAAACATATGAGAATAACATTGGCAGAGGGCAGGACGAAGAATTATCCTTGACACCCATTGCCCACATGAATGCCAACGCCCAGCTTGAAGTTACTATCAATGCGGAAGGGGATTTTGTATCCGCAGTAGAGGTCAGCAAGGAGAATGCTGTAACCTTGATTCCGGTTACGGAAAGCTCGGCAGGAAGAAGCTCCGGTGTGGCACCTCATGCACTGTGTGATACGCTTTCTTATTTGGCAGGCGACTATAAAAATTATTGTGCCAATGAAAAAGATAAGAAAAAAGTAAACGAGAAATTTAGTCAATATATGGTTAATCTGAAAAAATGGGTCGAGTCTGCTTATACCAATCCAAAAGCGAAGGCAATTTATTCTTATTTGATGAAAGAATGCATGATTGAAAATTTGATTAAAGCAGGATTAGTAGAGCTGACGGAGGACAGTTGTTTTAGCAATAAAAAAGTTAGCGGTCAGCCTTATGAAAGAGCGATTGTAAGATTTCGCGTATTAGGAGGGGATAAAAATTATAGTGATAAAACATGGGAAGATGAATCACTGATTCAGGCGTATTCCCAATATTATCTGTCTCAACAGGCAGGGGAACAGGATATTTGTTATCTTATAGGAGCTAACAGGACAATTTCTTTAAATCATCCCAAGGGAATTGTAGCTGCAAATTATGGGGCAAAGCTGGTATCTGCAAATGATGGACAAGGATATTCTTATCGGGGAAGATTTCAAAGTGCAGAACAATCCTACGCATTAAGCTATGAGGCCTCACAAAAGATTCACAGTGCTTTAACATGGCTGGCAAAAAAACAGGGAGTATATGTAGGAACTCAGGATAAGAGAACATTTATCTGCTGGAATCCTCAAGGGAAGAAAACTCCGGATATTTTAGATGCTTTTGTTTTTGATGGGGAAGAGACAGAAAGCGTGGACATACCTTATAAGAAGAAGCTCATTAGAATATTTCAGGGGTATCAAGAACAGTTTGAAGATAGCGATGATGTTATTATTATGGGCTTGGACGCTGCCACAACAGGCAGATTATCCATTACCTATTATCATGAGCTGAAAGCTTCGGATTTTTGGGAAAGGATTCTTTATTGGGGTGAAACCTGTAATTGGAAATATTTGAAGTTTAATGAAGCCAAAGAAGCCCGTTTTGAAACTGAAACACCGGATTTTCGCCGAATCGTGCAATGTGCATATGGCAGAGAACAAGGAGGATTTATTGATGTAGATGACAAAGTGTTAAAGGAGCAAAGTCAGAGGTTGCTAAAATGTATGCTGGAAAAACAAAAATTGCCTTCAGATATAATGCAGGCGTTAGTTATCAGAGCTTCTACCCCGTTGGCATACAAGAAAGGCACTAATAGAGAGTATGTACTATCAACTGCCTGTGCAATCATTATGAAATACTATTATGACAAAAATATCATAACGAAAGGAGAAGAGGAGGTCATGAAGTTAGATGTAGAGAACAATGACAGAAGTTATTTGTTTGGCAGACTTCTGGCGGTAATGGAAAAGGTAGAGCGTTCTACCTATGACAAGGGAGAAGGCAGGGAACCAAATGCCATACGCCTGCAATCTGCATATGTGAATCATCCCATGCAGACATGGAGGATTTTGGAGGATGTTTTAAATCCATATTTTCAGAAGCTGAAACCCGGTTCCAGAGAATTTTACAGAACATTGATTAGTCAAATTACAGAACAAATATTGAAGGAAGATGAACAGGTGCTAAATCAGAGGCTGAAAGAGACTTATCTTTTAGGCTACTATTTGCAGAGAGCAGAACTGAATAAGGATAAGAAAAAGGAAGAACAAAAGGAGGAAAAAGGAAATGAGTAATTTACAGAACAAAATTGATTTTGCAGTATTGGTAAAGGTGGTAAATGCAAATCCCAATGGCGATCCCTTAAATGGTAATCGCCCCAGAACTACGTATGCAGGAAATGGTGAAATATCAGATGTCTGCATTAAACGAAAAATCCGTAATCGCTTGCAGGATATGGGAGAGGCTTTGTTTGTTCAGTCGGCAGAGCGCAGTGATGACGGTTTTACTTCTTTGAGTGAGCGGGCTTCAAATAATATTATTTCCTATAGCTCGGTTGACGATTATGCAAGGCAGGCATGTGAAAAATGGATTGACGTCCGTGCATTTGGACAGGTATTTGCTTTTAAGAGTAAAGATAAAAAGGAGGGAGTCTCTGTTGGTGTAAGAGGACCTGTATCTATTCATCAGGCAGTTAGCTGCTCGCCGATAGATATTAACAGTATGCAGATTACCAAAAGCGTAAACGGAGAACCGTCAGAAAGTAGGAGCTCTGATACCATGGGAACCAAACATTTTGTAGAATTTGGGTTGTATAAGATAAAGGGTTCCATTAATGTTCAACTGGCAGAAAAAACAGGTTTTTCTGAAGAGGATGCAGAAAAACTCAAAGAAGCGCTGCGTACGCTTTTTATTAACGATGCATCTGCCGCAAGACCGGATGGAAGTATGGAGGTGGTTACTTTATACTGGTGGAGACATAACAATAAAATAGGTCAATATTCTGCGGCAAAAGTACATGAGTCATTAAAAATAAGTTTAAAGGATGGAGTCCAGATTCCGGCTTCTGTTGACGATTATGACATTAGATTGGAACCGTTTAAGGATTTGGAACCTCAAATTATCGCAGGGATATAGCATATGTACGAAGAAGACGAATATTTAATGCTTTCAGGACTGCAACACTTTGCATATTGCAGGAGGCAGTGGGCATTGATTCATATTGAGCAGCAGTGGGCGGAAAATGAGAGAACCGTTGACGGACAGCTGTTTCACAGGACAGCTCACAACTCTGAGAAGTTTGAGAAGAGGGGCGATTTAATTATAACCAGAGGTCTTCATATTAAGTCGCAAATGCTTGGTGTTGCAGGAATATGTGATGTGGTGGAATTTCATAAGTCGGAAGACGGCATTACTCTGTTTTCTTATGAGGGATTGTGGCAGCCTTATCCTGTGGAGTATAAGAAGGGAGAGCCTAAGTCCAATAATGCAGACGAGTTACAGCTTTGTGGACAAGCTATGTGTTTGGAGGAAATGCTACTATGCAAGATACCTTGTGGCAGTTTGTTCTATGGAGAAAATAGAAGAAGAACACAGGTTGAATTTACGCTTGAATTGCGGGCACAGGTGGTGGATATGCTGAAGGAGATGCATGATTTATGGAAGAAAGGATACACGCCTAAAGTGAAAGCAACAAAAGGTTGTAATGCATGCTCATTAAAGGATATCTGCGTGCCAAGGCTTGGAAAGGCGGAATCGGTTGCAGCGTATATAAATGCTAATTTAGCGGGAGAGTGATATGCAGAAATTACTTAATACACTTTTTGTTATTAATGAAAATGCCTATTTGTCACTGGATGGAGAAACCGTATTTGTTGAAATAAACAGGCAGAAGGTAGGGCAATTTCCCTTACATACATTAGAAAGTATTATTTGCTTTTCGTATAATGGTGCAACTACGGCGCTTATGGGTAAGTGTGCAGAAAGAAATATTAATCTTGCCTTTTTTAGTCCATATGGTAAATTTTTGTGCCGTACTGTGGGAGAAAATCATGGTAATGTTCTTTTGCGGAAAAAGCAGTATAGAATGTCCGATGATAAAGCTGCAAGCTGTGGCGTGGCCAGAAACTTTATTTTAGGCAAAGTATATAATTGCCGTTGGAGTGTGGATAGAACTCTGAGAGACCATGCATTGCGGGTAGATAGTGAGAAATGTCAAAGAATCATTCAGTATCTGACCAGTTCCCTTGACAGAATAAGAACAGAGGAAAATCTGGATTCACTCAGAGGAATTGAAGGGGAGTGTGCTTCAAATTATTTTAGCATTTTTGATGAACTGATAATTAATCAAAAAGAGACATTCTATTTTCAGGGTAGAAATAAAAGACCTCCATTGGATAAAGTTAATGCAATGCTTTCTTTTGGTTATACATTATTAACTAATGATTGCGCAAGTGCATTAGAAGGTGTGGGAATAGATTCCTTTGTGGGTTTCATGCACAGAGACCGTCCGGGAAGAAAATCGCTGGCATTGGATTTGATGGAGGAACTGCGCCCTATCTTAGTTGACAGATTTGTACTTACTCTTATCAATAATCGGCAAATTAAGGGCGAACATTTTCAAACATCTGCAAGTGGTGCGGTAGAGTTTACAGATGAAGGAAAGAAAAAATTTTTGTCTGCATGGCAAGAGCACAAAAAGGAGCAGCTTACGCATCCCTATTTAAAGGAAAAAATTTGTTGGGGATTAGTGCCTCATGTACAGGCGCTATTACTTGCCAGATACTTGCGTGAGGATATAGATGGATATCCGCCCTTTATGTGGAAGTGAGGTTAAAATGCTTGTTTTAATTACATATGATGTGAATACAGAGGATGCAAAAGGAAAAGCACGCTTACGCAAGGTGGCAAAGCAATGTGTCAATTATGGACAACGGGTACAGAATTCAGTATTTGAATGTATTTTAGACCCTGGCCAATGTAAGCTACTGAAATCATTGCTATTAGAAATAATTGATGAGAAAAAAGATAGTTTGCGTTTTTATTATTTGGGAAACCATTATGACAGTAAAGTCGAGCATTATGGCGCAAAGGAAACCTTTTCTCAAGAAGGTGTATTGATTTTGTAGTGCGAACAAGAAGCAAACATTATAGTGCAGGTAGGTTCGCACATGAGTAGTGCAAAATTATTTTGGTAAGTGCGCTATTGTTTTAGAAAATTGTAGATAATGTTTTGTTTCTTTAAATCAAGTATTGGTAGTTATATATAAATGTGGCATTAGTAATTTGTATATAATTGCAGTCACTCCCCTTGCGGGAGTGTGGATTGAAATTGTCTGCACAAGCAACATATTCTGTGCGATTTTCGTCACTCCCCTTGCGGGAGTGTGGATTGAAATTGGGAAAGATCGGCGAAGAATACTGGCTTGTATCGTCACTCCCCTTGCGGGAGTGTGGATTGAAATACATAAGAGACACAACAGACACGTCACAGAACACGTCACTCCCCTTGCGGGAGTGTGGATTGAAATTGTTTGGTGGTGCGATTCCCCGGACGCGTCGGACGTCACTCCCCTTGCGGGAGTGTGGATTGAAATTTCTGTCACGTTTGCGCGTTCAAGATAGATCTGTGTCACTCCCCTTGCGGGAGTGTGGATTGAAATGACTATGGAAATTTGCTGGAAGCATTCGACAAATGTCACTCCCCTTGCGGGAGTGTGGATTGAAATAAAGAGTTGGCGACAGCGTGCGCGGTCAATATGAGTCACTCCCCTTGCGGGAGTGTGGATTGAAATAGCACCGACACCAGCAGATCTGAATGAAAGAATCAGTCACTCCCCTTGCGGGAGTGTGGATTGAAATGTGAAGACAAATGAAGAAGTGATCGACAGAAGACAGTCACTCCCCTTGCGGGAGTGTGGATTGAAATACTTTTCGGAAAGAAAGGGTGAAAGCATGTCGAGTCACTCCCCTTGCGGGAGTGTGGATTGAAATAAGACAAAGGAAGACGCACACAGAGCGATCAAAGTCACTCCCCTTGCGGGAGTGTGGATTGAAATTAATTGGTGGTGCGATTCCCCGAACGCGTCGAACACGTCACTCCCCTTGCGGGAGTGTGGATTGAAATAAGTCGTTGCGAAAGCGCAATTTTTGCAGGCGTAGGTCACTCCCCTTGCGGGAGTGTGGATTGAAATTTGAATCCCATGTGTGTTCCTCCTTGCCTGTCAGGTCACTCCCCTTGCGGGAGTGTGGATTGAAATCTCATACTCTTTCTGCTTCTGGATTCGTTCTCTTTGTCACTCCCCTTGCGGGAGTGTGGATTGAAATTTCTCCAGCTTGTATGCGTCTACCTTGCATATGTCGTCACTCCCCTTGCGGGAGTGTGGATTGAAATATATACGTGGTTGGAATGTTCCACCAGCCCGCCAGTCACTCCCCTTGCGGGAGTGTGGATTGAAATAGATTTGAAAATCCGGCAGCCCGTACAATGTCTAGTCACTCCCCTTGCGGGAGTGTGGATTGAAATCGTATACTTCAACCATGAGGACTTGCAAAAAGTGTCACTCCCCTTGCGGGAGTGTGGATTGAAATCGTATACTTCAACCATGAGGACTTGCAAAAAGTCGTCACTCCCCTTGCGGGAGTGTGGATTGAAATCGTTGCAGATTATTATAAAATCATGGAAGTTCTGGGTCACTCCCCTTGCGGGAGTGTGGATTGAAATTGGTCTTGTACGTCCACTGCGCCAGACCATACCCGTCACTCCCCTTGCGGGAGTGTGGATTGAAATACCATGATTGGTGATGTACAGCTGGTAGCAGGCGGTCACTCCCCTTGCGGGAGTGTGGATTGAAATGCTCTAATTGCTGGCGCAGGTATTTGATGTAGTGTCACTCCCCTTGCGGGAGTGTGGATTGAAATGCCACTATCGGGCTAACCTTCGAGGAGGTAAACCGTCACTCCCCTTGCGGGAGTGTGGATTGAAATAATAATATCGTATAAATAGATCCACATGCGCCAATGTCACTCCCCTTGCGGGAGTGTGGATTGAAATCTAAAAAAACAATAATATGCCAGAGCAAACTCGAGGTCACTCCCCTTGCGGGAGTGTGGATTGAAATAAAAACCGCCTCGCGGCTGTATTCGTCGCTCATTGTCACTCCCCTTGCGGGAGTGTGGATTGAAATGGAAGCAGACCGGCACGTGGAGCTCGCCGCTCGCGTCACTCCCCTTGCGGGAGTGTGGATTGAAATTGACTCTCTGACGATCAGGATCCACGATCCAGAAGTCACTCCCCTTGCGGGAGTGTGGATTGAAATATATTCTGCCAGTCGCGCCGCATTACTCGAAGCGGTCACTCCCCTTGCGGGAGTGTGGATTGAAATTCTCTCACTCCTGAGAGAGAGGCCGAGCTTGTTAGTCACTCCCCTTGCGGGAGTGTGGATTGAAATGAGCCATATCTCGAAAGCATGGAGCCAACGGCCACGTCACTCCCCTTGCGGGAGTGTGGATTGAAATATATAAATACTTCGCAATATCAGCAGACGCGACCGTCACTCCCCTTGCGGGAGTGTGGATTGAAATTGCATGATTTCCGACAGTCTCTACGGACATATCCGTCACTCCCCTTGCGGGAGTGTGGATTGAAATTATTTTGGACGATGCTACTTGTCATGGTTTTGAGGTCACTCCCCTTGCGGGAGTGTGGATTGAAATTGATAGGTTGTGCCGTACTTTGCAGCAATCTTTGGTCACTCCCCTTGCGGGAGTGTGGATTGAAATCAGCAATAGAACGCAACCGCAGCAGCAGTCACGCCGTCACTCCCCTTGCGGGAGTGTGGATTGAAATCGCTTTATATGAATAACTGTAAACTGGGGACTGGGTCACTCCCCTTGCGGGAGTGTGGATTGAAATCTGCCAGCAGTCGTGCCCACAAGTGGACACGTCCGTCACTCCCCTTGCGGGAGTGTGGATTGAAATATTAAGGCTTTGACGCAGACCGTAGCTGTTGAAAGTCACTCCCCTTGCGGGAGTGTGGATTGAAATAAAAAGGTAGCAGAGGTTATAGACGACGATACCCGTCACTCCCCTTGCGGGAGTGTGGATTGAAATAACTCCCTACCCCACTACTCCGCAATAGTGCGGTGGTCACTCCCCTTGCGGGAGTGTGGATTGAAATCTCCTTAAGATAATCCCTCTCCCGGTACAGATAGGTCACTCCCCTTGCGGGAGTGTGGATTGAAATCGATTTGGTTAAGTACTTAATTTTTTCTGTTGCGTCACTCCCCTTGCGGGAGTGTGGATTGAAATATATAGGTTAGGGAACCATATTTTATAATCTTCTGTCACTCCCCTTGCGGGAGTGTGGATTGAAATAACTCCCTACCCCACTACTCCGCAATAGTGCGGTGTCACTCCCCTTGCGGGAGTGTGGATTGAAATGTGTAATGCTAGGATATATGATGAAGGTGACAATGTGTCACTCCCCTTGCGGGAGTGTGGATTGAAATTATTTTGGACGATGCTACTTGTCATGGTTTTGAGGTCACTCCCCTTGCGGGAGTGTGGATTGAAATAGCAATCATAGTAGAATGTAGTAAGGAGTTAAGTGTCACTCCCCTTGCGGGAGTGTGGATTGAAATAGATTATGGAAGGCAATGCCCCGGCATTACAGGTGTCACTCCCCTTGCGGGAGTGTGGATTGAAATTTGAATGATGATGGCGATGAGGAAGGCATCATTCGTCACTCCCCTTGCGGGAGTGTGGATTGAAATGCTAATATTTATCTGAATGAGTTAGACCAATTTTGCGTCACTCCCCTTGCGGGAGTGTGGATTGAAATTTGCCTTATAATAGGCACATAAATAGCATAACTGTCACTCCCCTTGCGGGAGCGTGGATTGAAATGTTCTCTCGGCTATATAAGCAGATATGTTAGGTGTCACTCCCCTTGCGGGAGTGTGGATTGAAATTATACCGCCAACTAGCTGCTCAAAGTTTGCATAGTCACTCCCCTTGCGGGAGTGTGGATTGAAATTTATACAGCTCATTTACTGAAACACCCAACGCCGAGTCACTCCCCTTGCGGGAGTGTGGATTGAAATTGACATAACAGCCAAGGACGTACAAAAAGAAATAGTCACTCCCCTTGCGGGAGTGTGGATTGAAATAGGGCTAACATAGTGGTTACATATTATAATAATGTCACTCCCCTTGCGGGAGTGTGGATTGAAATGTAGAAGCAACCGCAGAGGGTCCCGGAGGTATAGTCACTCCCTTGCGGGAGTGTGGATTGAAATGACATCTCACTGGAGAGTGACGGCAGCTGCCAGCGTCACTCCCCTTGCGGGAGTGTGGATTGAAATATACAACTTTATCGTTGATTTGCATTTGGGATAAGTCACTCCCCTTGCGGGAGTGTGGATTGAAATAATCACACTTACATTTTGCACGCAATATTCAAACGCTGTCACTCCCCTTGCGGGAGTGTGGATTGAAATAGACTGTTCCGCATCGTCAATATCAATGAATATTGTCACTCCCCTTGCGGGAGTGTGGATTGAAATAAGACATAAAGAGGAGATTTATTTATTAAAAAGCAACAGATTTATTAGCGAGTATCAATCGAGGCTATATGTAGATGATGTTGCAGAAGCATTGAATGCCGATGGAAGTATTAATACAGATGCTTTAGGAGAATTTATATCCGTTGCAGTAGAAAAAAATGTAATGTTTTCTAAAACATTGAAAAAAAGATATCCTGATATGTATAAATTGGTTGAGGAGGCACTATCTTGCGAAAAAAAGTAAATGAAAAATTTATATTTGATTTTCCTAGAATAGAAGAAAACAAAGAGCTGTTTGCATCTTCTATTGATTGGGAAGAGGAGGAAGAAAAATTGAAAAATAATAACAAAGATGAAAATGAGGATAAGAATTTTAAATAAGACATAGGATTGCTATTGCCAAAACTATAAGTTTAATGCTATAGTACCTTTGCGATATATTATGAAGCGGCAACCATAACAAGGGTGATAGTGTAAGCAACAATCATATTGGGTGCCGTGTCCTAAATGCGGATACTCGCATTTTATCAAACGGCATAGAAATACTGTATTAGTTAATTTCCCAGCCTATTGTAAAGGCTGCAAAACAGAAGTTAATATTTCGACAAAGAGCTCGGAGCCAAAGTCTAAGTCAGTTAGCTGATTTAGATATTGGCTCTTTTTTGTTATCCCTTTTTGTATTGCCCGGTTCCTCCGTTCCGGGCAATAAGGCGGATTGGTGTAAAGGTAGCATGGCGGTTTCCTTGGCCGTTGGTGGTGATTCGATTCCACTGTCCGCAATTCCGTACTGTGGAAAACACACGTCACTCCCCTTGCGGGAGTGTGGATATAATACATTCATTTGGGGCAGTTGTTTTACTAACTGTAATATATTTTATATCTCTTGTTTCTTATATTTTCCTATGTGTTATTGTATATTTGCCGCGGGCTTCGAAATAGTTTCTTTGATAGGAGGTATTTTTTTGCGCTTATGATTTTGTAATTGAGTTTGAGTCAAATTGCCACTATTAACTGGCATTGCTCTCAACTGGCATTAATTCTGAGTTGACACTTTGATTATGCTTGAATATAATGTTATTATCTAAAGCAGTGTTTTCAGCCGCGTTTTCGGACGTATCTTGAGGGGCTTGTGCATCCAAGGACTGAATTAACTGCTTTTGTTTTTCCGTTTTTATATTGCTCACGCACTGGCATATATTGTCACTCTGTTTGTAAAAAATTTTTGATGATTTCGAAAGATAATGAGGGAAATATTGAAAGTCAGTGTCCAATACGATTTCAATTTTATAACTTGCTATTTTTCCTAAAATATATAGCAAGAATAATTCGGCGGCAGCTGCAATGGCATCAAGAGAAAGCAGTTTGTTAGCGACATGTTAAAGTTAAGGATTGAAATGATATATGACCCTCAATAAAAGAACACTTAACATTATTAGAATATACACCCTGCTTATCTCAGTTCTGCTTGCCATGGGTGGTTGCACATGGAATGGAGACCGAGCAAACACGTTGGCAGAAAACAGCGTGACAGCGGCGGAAAACCCATTTCCTTTGGAAAATATACCTGCGTTTTCGGGAGAGGTATATATTGAGGTCAACGGAAATGTTCCTTATTTTGAAGAGGAGGATTATACTACAGAATCCTTTGAAAGCTACAGTGATTTGGACACATTGGGAAGGTGCGGTGTAGCATATGCCAATATCGGTATTGACCTGATGCCTACAAAGGAACGGGAGGAGATAGGTATGATTAAACCCTCCGGTTGGCATACCATAAAGTATGATTGTGTGGAAAAAAAGTATCTTTATAATCGGAGTCATTTGATAGGTTATCAGCTCACAGGTGAAAACGCAAATGAAAGGAATCTGATTACAGGAACAAGATATATGAATGCGCAGGGTATGCTCCCTTTTGAAAATATAGTAGCATCTTATGTTAAGCAAACGGGTAATCATGTTTTGTACAGAGTTACACCGATTTTTAAAGGGGATAATCTGTTGGCACAGGGAGTTCTCATGGAGGGCTGGTCGGTGGAAGATGGAGGAGAGAGCATCTGTTACAATGTATTTGTATATAATGTGCAGCCGGGTATAGAAATTGATTATGCAACAGGGGAAAGCAGGCTGACAGATTCTGCACAGACTATTTATATTTTGAATACTAATTCAAAGAAATTTCATTATTCTACTTGTCTGAGTGTTCAGGACATGAGTGAGAAAAATAAGCAGGAATATAGAGGAGACAGGGAAAACCTGATTATGCAGGGGTATGTACCCTGTGGAAGCTGTAAGCCATAGTACCGGCATTGATATGGCTTGAATTCATCAAGAAAAATACTGGTGGCTTTGAAGATTATTTGTTATAATAAAAAGTAGCAGAAATGTTGATTTCAAACACGTAGAAAGGTGATGAAGTATGAATCTGATTTTCCCTTATATTTTGTTTACGTGCTTTATTATAGCAGTATACATATCTGCCAAGCAATGTAAAAAGGAAGCGTTGAAATATCCTGAAAACATCTTTTTTTTGTTGATGAGTATATTTAGTGCCATCTGGAGTTTGGGAATTTGGACAATTAGCATTCAGATGGAAATAGGTATAGCATATATTTTCCGTGCTATAGGAATGGTTGGTATGTTTTCCTATCTGATTGTAGCACAACTATTTGTCTGCTATTTGTCCGGCACTATGCAATCATACTTTTATCCGATTGTTGGTGTTTCCTTTATGGGCTTGATAATTTGTTTATTCAATATCAAAGAGGATTATAGCATTTACAAGCTGAGTATCATGGGCATGCCTCATCAATCTGTTATGGGTTTTTGGAATATTGTCTGTGTAATCTATGGTATTGTCATTTCTGTTAATATATTTGTGAGTATTATTTATATGTTTGGCAAGTCACGTCGTAAGCGTATGCGGGTCTTGGCAAAAAAATTATTGCTTACACAGTTTATCATTGTTTTGGGTATTGTGTTTGATGTTATTTGTCCATGGTTTAACACACCGCCCTTCTTTGGCAGTACTGTCGGACAGTGTTTGGGACTGCTGGCAACATACCGGACGCTTACCTTTATAAATAGTTCGCGTATCACTATCGGAAATATGTCTACCTATGTTTACTCGTCTCTTAATACACCAATTCTTGTTTTTGATGATAATTATAAGCTTCAGCTGTTGAATGATGTAGCTTATGATTTTATCGGTCTGAAGGAAACCGAAATAAAAAATGCTGATATTGACTCCCTTTTTTCCGTTAAAGAAGAAGAAAGCTTATATTTTGATGGCAAGCAGAAGGATATTGATGTAGTGTGCAACTATAATCAGGCTCATTGTAATATTTCCATCAGTAAAATACATGATGATTATTATGACGTGATTGGTTATATTGTTGCCGTAACGGATCTTTCTGAGCGTATGGAATATATAAAAAGATTGGAATATGCAATACAGGAAGTTGAGAATGCGTTACAGGAAGCCAAAAATGCCAATCAGGCAAAGACAACATTTCTTGCCAACATGTCTCATGAAATCAGGACTCCCATGAATGCCGTTATCGGATTTGCGGAGCTTGCTCTGAAAAAAGACATCAGCAGTGAGGTTAGGGAGTATATAGAGGGGATTCGCCTTGCCTCCCACAATCTTTTGGCTATCATCAATGATATTTTGGATATTACCAAGATTGAATCCGGCAAAATGGAAATCATTCCGGGTAACTACTTTGTTGCAGACCTTTTAGATGATGTTTCACTGATTATTTCTCAGCAAGCAATGAAAAAGGGTCTTGCATTTGTCATGAAAACAGATACTGACATTCCTACGCAGCTGTTTGGGGATAAAGTGCGGCTGCGCGGTATACTGATTAATATATTGAATAACGCAGTGAAATATACCAAGGAGGGAACAGTTTCTTTTGAGGTCAAAAGTCTGTCCAGAACGGAAGAGGAGATACGGCTGTCCTTTGTAATCAGTGATACGGGAATCGGTATTAAGCCTGAGGATAAGGACAATTTATTTAAAAGCTTTGAACGGCTTGACCAACAGGTTCATTATGGTGTGGAAGGCTCAGGGCTGGGTCTTGCCATTGCCAAGGGTTATGTTACTTTAATGGGTGGTGAAATAACCGTAGACAGTGTGTATGGTGAAGGCTCAGTGTTTACCGTAAGTGTTAATCAGAAAATAATCGACAGCACTCCCTTGCAGCATCAATTTACTATTGACCGGGTCAAGCATGAGGAACCATCAGAGAAGATTACGGTTCATGATATATGTGTGCTGTTGGTAGATGACAATCATATTAACCTGCAGGTGGCAAAAGGTTTGCTGGAATCCTATGGGCTTTCTGTGGATACCGCTTCGGGTGGCGCAGCAGCCATTGACTTATGCAGAGCCACACATTATCCCATTATTTTCATGGATCAGATGATGCCTGAAATAGATGGAATTGAAGCAATGCAGCAAATTCGTCAACTGGATTCTTATTATGCACCCGGTGGAGAGGGCAAGATTATTGTGCTGACAGCAGATGCTATTCGTGGCTCCCGAGAGAATTTACTTGCAAAAGGGTTTGACGAATATCTTGGAAAACCCATGAATTTGAAACGGCTGGAACAGCTTATGATGCTTTATATTCCGGCAGACAAGATTACTGTTTCTGAACCAACCATGGAGATTGAGAATGGGCAGGAGGAAAAAATCAAATATTTACGGGAAAAACTGCCCGACGTGGATATTTTACTTGGACTGAAAAACTGCGGAGGTACGGTAGCTGATTATTTGAGTGTTCTGAAAATAAATTATTCATATGGAAACAAATATTTAGAAGAGCTGGAAGCCTTGCTTTTACATAAGGATTATCAGAATTATACAATAAAAATTCATGCTATCAAGAGTACAACAAAAGGAATCGGAGCACTGGCTGTTTCTGAAATGGCACGAAAGCAGGAGGAGGCGGGGCGCGCAGGGGAATATGCTTATATTGATGCACACTTTGATACCTTCAAGACGGAATATGAGGCACAGCTGCAGGGAATAGAGGAAGTGTTGAGCCACTACCATATGCTGGATGAGCCGGTTGCTGCTGACAGCGAAGTGCTTGACAGTGAAATGCTGGGTTATATCTTGTCCAATATACAAAATCAAGTGGAGGCTTTTGCGTTTGGAAAGGTTTTTGAAATATTGGAGAATGTAAAGCAGTATCGGCTTCCTGAGGATTATCAGGAGCTGTTTGACAGGCTGGAAGCTGCCATGAATGATTTGGCGGTGGATGATGTACGGAAGCTGTTGCACGATGCCTTAGCGGAGCTTGAAAGCAAGTAAATCATATTGTTCTTATATATTACAATTAAATAGTTGACAAAATACTTGTTATACAATATACTTTGTAATACAAAGTGCGTAAAGCGCATTTGAAAACGAACAATTTGAAAGAAGGATTGAGTATGGTTTCTTGGTTATCAGTTGCATTTATTATTATGAATATGGTTTTGGGGATAATGATTCCGTTGGGAATGCTGATTTATTTTAAGAAGAAATATGGCATTGCCGTAAGCACTTTCTTTATCGGCTGTGGAGTAATGCTGATATTTGCTCTGATTTTAGAGCAAATTGTTCATTCAGTGGTATTATCTTCAGGACTGGGACAAAGCATTAGAAATAGTATTTGGCTTTATGCCTTATATGGGGGATTGATGGCAGGGTTGTTTGAGGAAACAGGTCGGCTCCTTGCAATGAAATTTGTACTTAAGAAAAAGCATCAGGACCCACATAATGCACTTATGTACGGAGCAGGACATGGTGGATTTGAGGCTATGATAATCTTATGTATTGGTATGCTCAATAACCTTATCTATGCACTTATAATCAACATGGGACAGGCGGAGGTGTTAATGGCACCGTTAGATGAAGCAAATAGACAGGTTCTGCAAAATGCATTCAATACTCTGATTAGTACTTCCCCTTGGCTGTTTTTGGCAAGCCCGATTGAGCGGTTTGCTGCTGTGACAGCGCAGATAGCACTTTCGGTGATTGTTTGGTTTGCTGCAACAAGAAAAGGAAAAATGCATTTATATGTACTGGCAGTATTCCTGCATTTTCTGTTAGATGCTTCGGCTGTAATATTAAGCGGTCTTGGCGTACCGCTCCTTTGTGTTGAAATTGTTATTTGGATTCTTGCATTTATTATTGCTTTTATCGCAAGACTGGTATGGCGAAAATTCCAAGCTGAGGTGCAACGGTAGTGCATTTATAATAGGAGCCGATTTTTATGAAAATTCAGGCTACATACGAGCATATCATGAACGGAAGCATTGGAAGCATATATCCGGCATTAGCGCCATGGAAAAGCAAGGCTTGGTTCAGAAAGTCAAGTCATTCGAAGAAATAAAAGGTCGAGAGAAGATTCTTATGAGATTACGGAATCGCTTAAGCTGCTCAGAGTGTATAAAGATAACCTTACAAAGGTATTGAATGAGAAAGAGCATGCTTATTATTACCTTACGGTTTCTTTCGGAGTGGAAACTTATGTTAGGTAGGATAGAATCAAAATTCCTATTTTCCCGCAATCCTACGGAGCGTGGGTTTAAATTAGTATTGGAAAAAGATATTATTACCTCATCGAATTATAACTAAAAAATAGGAATGGAGATGAGAATAATTGAATCAAATTAAGATAGGTAAATTTATAGCAGAGCGTAGAAAAGAACGTGGTCTTCTACAAAGGATATTGCTGCAAGCTTTTTAGCAAAGATACATGGAGCTATGAAGGATATGGAGGGCATTCCGGTCGGTATAGGTGCTGATTTTTTTACATACAGAAAATCGGAATACATGAAAGAAGCTTATGCATACACATTACAGCAAGCTATAGAAAATAATGATACTAATATTGCTGCGCAAATTCGTTCCAATATGAGAATTGTAGATGCTATGCCTGCCTATAAGTTTGATATCAGAAGGTTTAGCTGTGGTAATACACATGGAGATTATATGATATCGCAGCTTATTTGGAAGGATGAAAAAATTAATGGTATCATTGATTGGACTTGTACCTGCAAACACCCATATATATGGGAAATAGTTCGCTCTTATATATTTATGGCACCAGAGATAAAACAAGGCGAAATAGATATAGAGGCTTTGATTAACTATGTTTCTGAATACATGAAATACGGCTCATTAAAATCTTATGATATAGAAAATGCCGGAAAACTATTTTTTTATTTCTTGGCTGCTTGTAATTTCTATGGACAGTATTATGCTTCCATCTCCAAGAACAGATATATATTTACAACAGGCGAATATGGCATCACAGCTTCTTCCCATGGTATATGTTTGCTATCTAGAACAAACTATCTGTATTATTCGGAATAAAAGTTGCATTATTCCGAATAATACTTGCTTTTATTCGGAATAATAGGTATAATGTGCGTAGAAGAATATTCGGAGGTGTTCTATGGCAAAGTTTATGACAACAAAAGAAGCATCTGAAAAGTGGGATATCACAGAGCGTAGAATTAACGTGCTTTGTAAAGAGGGAAGAATTCCTGGTGCGTATAAAGAGAATAAAAGGTGGATTATTCCTGCTGATGCAGTTAAGCCTGCAGATAAGCGTCTGAAGGGAGATGCCAGTAGTTCGCTTTCCGAGAAAAAAGTTGCGTCTAAGAGTGGTAAGAAACTTCCATTACCGATTGGAATATCTGATTATCGCAAGGCATCTAGCGAATACTATTATGTGGATAAAACTTTGTTGATTCGAGACTTTATTGATGAGCGCCCGCAGGTTTCTTTATTTACTCGTCCACGCCGTTTTGGTAAGACATTAAATATGGATATGCTACGTGTGTTCTTTGAAAGGTCAGAGGAAGATACCTCCGTTTATTTCCACGATAAGAAAATCTGGGAATGCGGTAAAGAATATCAGGAGTACCAGGGGAAGTATCCGGTTATTTATGTGACTTTCAAGGATGTAAAATGCGAAGATTGGGATAATGCATATGACCTTATTTATAAGATATTAAGAAATGAGTTTGAGAGGCACAGTGAGTTATTAGCCAGTGATAAGATAAGTACCTATGAAAAGCAATATCTTACAAGTGTGTTAAGCGGTGAAGCTAATGAAAATGATGTGGCATGTGCATTTTTGAAACTTTCCAAATTGCTTCATCTACATTATGGAGTGGCTCCAATGATTATCATTGATGAATATGACACTCCGATTCAGCAGGGACATGTTCGTGGATACTACGATAAGGTAATCGATTTTATGAGAACATTGTTTTCCGGTGGCTTAAAGGATAACCCACATTTGTCTTACGGATTTTTAACCGGAATTTTGCGTGTTGCAAAGGAAAGTATTTTTAGTGGTCTTAATAATATAAAGGTGAATTCCGTTTTGGACAACCGATATAGCGAGTATTTTGGCTTTACTTCGGAAGAAGTGCAGGAGATGGCAGAGTACTACGGAGCACCGGAGAAATACGATGAACTTTGTGAGTGGTACGACGGATACCGTTTTGGAAAGACTGAGATATTTAATCCATGGTCTGTAATTGGATACTTTAATAACGAGTGTATTCCACGTGCTTTTTGGCAGTCTACCGGAAGTAATGATATTATTAGTGAAGTTTTAGGTAATGCAACAATAGAAACATATGAGAAATTGGAATCCTTGATGCAAGGAAAGTCTTTTGTTACTCATATTGATACGGGAGTAATTTATCCGCAACTTCAGAATAATCCGTCGTCTATCTATAGCTTTTTACTTGTAACTGGATATTTGAAGGCGGTAACCAACGACCAGCCTTTTGGTGGTGATTATATGTGTGAGGTTGCACTTCCGAATAAAGAGATCTCTTATGTGTACAGCAAAGAGATTCTGTCTAAGTTTGAAAATGTGATTCCGCCTGCAGCAGCGACTGCTATTCAGGAAGCAATTTATACGATGGATATTCCAAAGCTACAGAATAAACTGGAAACATTTTTGTTACAGACCATCAGTTTCCATGATGCGGCAAATGAGACGTTTTATCATGGCCTGATTTTAGGTCTCCTCGCAATGTTGGATAATCAGTATCATATTACGTCGAATCGTGAAGCAGGAAATGGCCGTTTTGATATTCAAATGTTACCACTGAATAAAAAGTTGCCGGGTATCTTGATTGAACTGAAGGCAGGAAAGGACTGCAATGAGGAACAACTGGATGAACTTGCGGTAACTGCGCTAAAACAGATAAGCGATAGGCAGTATCATGTGGAAATGAATGCGCAGGGCGTGAAGGAGATTTTACAGTATGGTATTGCATTCTCGGGTAAATGTGCGAGTGTTAAAGCGGAAGTTAGAAAAGTTGAATAGAAACGGAGTTTTTTTAGTATGACGGAAACTATTATAGCAGCTATAATTGGTGCGGCAATAAGCTTAATAACAACGATGTTGACACTGTTGGTCAATGCATCTATTGAAAAAAATAAGGTACAAGCAGAGAGGCAACGAGGCTAAGAGGGAGAAATTAACTGATATATATACGGAGTTGGTGTCAATAATAAATGCTTATCCAAAAGAGTCACCTAATAATGCATTAGAATATATTGAATACTCTCCACATTATTCAATGGAATCCTTTGATTCGATTGTTGATATATTAAATTATCAGATTGATGATTATAAGCGACTCCTTGAAAATAAGAGTATCAGCATTGATGCCAAGAATCATAATGTAACGCAAATAAGGAAAAGAGAGTATGCGATAGAACAAGTGCTCAAAATCAAAGAAGATTACTGTAATGCGCGTGATGCATACAGGACTTTTTGTAAAACTAAGAAAATGGTGTTGGATTTGTATGCTGGCCAAGCTGTGAAAAATAATATTGTCGAGTTTGAGGTGATTATTCATAATGTTTTCGTTTCAGGGCATGATCTTGATGATGTTTATGATCCCCGATATAATAAGATTGAAGTAATACATCGAAATATAATAGATAGCATGCGAAATGATATTGGACTAAATTAAAGAAATCTGAGCGATATAGAATAGTTCGTTAATAGTGTGCAGAAAAGAAGGTGCCTTATGTTCCCATTAATCAACAAACGAGAAACCGGAGTTAACCTACGCAGAATCATGGACATGCGTGGAATCACACCGAAAGACGTACAGGAATACCTTGGACTTGGATGCGTGCAGAGTGTGTACCGTTGGACTGATGGTGTTAACATGCCAACCATCGACAATCTGTATGCGCTTAGCGAATTGCTCCAAGTTCCGATTGATGCAATCGTGCGTGGAAACAGGGCGCCGATTGCACCGGATATTATTGTAAAGCAGTTGGATTCTCGAGAAAGCAGACTGCGTGCTTATTGTGAGAAATTAAATGAGATGCGTGCTGCGTAAAAATTGAACTACAGCTTCAATGACAAACGGAATATCCTCCTTTAGAATAGTCGGTAGAGACAATATTCTAAGGGAGGATTTTTCATGAGCGAGAAGATGTTAGTAACGCAGGCTCTGGATGAAAGAGACCTGTTGGTAAAGAAGATAGCAGACAAGATTGCCAAGGCAAGCTCATCGTTAAGGGATAAAGCGTTCTTGGGTGTATGAACCGCTTCATTTGCACTAAGGTGACCTTCTTTGAAGGCTTTTATCCAGGTGTACATAGTGCCCTTGGGGATTCCTAATTCCTGAGCAGCTTTATGCCCGCCGATTTCCTGAGCAAGCTTTACAGCCTG
>Ga0129312_1000155_pt1 | contig 69021 bp, 66 predicted proteins | sample O827metagenome_FD_94434 | JGI IMG/M metagenome (GOLD analysis project Ga0129312, IMG submission 94434) | Orangutan group fecal microbial communities from Wisconsin, USA - O827 metagenome | ecosystem: Host-associated > Mammals > Digestive system > Large intestine > Fecal | place: USA: Wisconsin... | reverse complement strand
GTTTGTAAATGCGGGACTGATGGAACTGACACAGGCAGTCGGTATCATCTTCGGTGCGAACATCGGTACAACGATCACCGCACAGCTCGTTTCATTTAACCTGACAGCGATCGCTCCGGTGATTCTGTTTGTCGGTGTGGTCATGTTCTTATTTATGAAAAAACCGATTTTCAAAAAAATCGGAGAGGTTGTGATCGGTTTTGGTGCCCTGTTTATGGGTATCAGCATGATGTCCGGATCCATGCAGCAGTTAAATGATTATCCGGCTGTCATCCATACATTGGCACGGCTGACAAATCCCGTTCTCGCGATCCTTGTCGGACTGATCATCACAGTGATCGTACAGAGTTCGTCTGTGACGGTCAGCATTCTGCTGTTGATGGCAGGACAGGGTCTTGTGACGCTCCCAGTCTGCTTTTATTTCATCCTCGGATGTAATATCGGCTCCTGTACACCGGCCGTTATGGCTGCGATGGATGCCAAAAAGGATGCTAAGCGTGCAGCACTCATCCACGTATTGTTCAATGTGTTCGGTATGATCATTATTTCGATCATATTGATCTTTGCAATGCAGCCATTCACTACATTCATCCAGACAATCTCCGGAGACGATATCAAGCGAAGTGTGGCTAATACGGATACGATCTATAAGGTATTCCAGACGATCATCTTCCTGCCGTTATCGACGCAGTTCATCAGGCTGGTCAACCGTCTGGTTCCCGGAAGCGATGTCAAGCAGGAGGGCTTCTCCCTGCAGTATATCAATATGACGACAGTGTTCTCGCCGACTGCGGCGATCGTAGAAGCTATGCAGGAGATCGGCCGTATGGGCAGAAAGGCAGAGCAGAATCTGCGCCTGTCCATGGAAGCATTTTTTGACGGCGACCAGTCGAAGATCGATCAGGTCTATCAGACTGAAAAATATATCGACTATCTGAGCCATGAGATCACGGATTATCTCGTAGATGTCAACCAGAGACAGTTACCCGTATCCGACAGTTTAAAGATCGGTGGTCTGTTCCATGTGGTCAACGATATCGAGCGTATTGGCGATCATGCGGAAAATATTGCGGATGCGGCCGTTCGCATGAAGGAGCAGAACCTGTCATTTACCAAGAAAGCGACCAGAGAGATCCAGGATATGTTTGAAAAAGACATGCGGATCCTCGTATGTGCACTGGAGATGTTCGAGACAGAGGATCGTTCGCATATGCAGGAGATCCTGCGTATCGAGGAAGAAGTCGATCAGATGGAGATCGATCTGCAGAATTCGCATATTCGCCGTATGGCCAAGGGCAAGTGTTCGCCGGAGTCCGGACTGGTCTTTACCGATCTCGTGACAGGGCTCGAGCGTGTGGCAGACCATGCGACAAATATTGCTTTTGCATTGTCCAATACGGAGGCTGAGTAACCGTAATCTGTCGGAATATGCGATATAATTGTTACGAAAATATTACAGAAACATTGACATGTGACAAACGTGTTGCTATAATATGAACTGGTACTTTGTAGACAATGTAATTTTAGTTTAAATAGAGTTTCATTTGCAGACAGGAGGCATATATGAAACAAGGTCATGCAGATCTGAAAAAAATGAGTTTTATTTTCGCATCGGTTCTTGGAGCAGCAATGTTTTTCGCATCACCGGAAGATACTTATGCAGCGGCACACGCAGGTATGTCAGCCGTGATCTCCGGTTATCTGAGCCAGACGGAAGGATTGACGATCGCAAACAGCGATATTTCCTTATCACGTGCGGCCATGCAGGATGACGCACAGCCACTCGCAGCGAGTGCGGACGAGGCGACAGCAGATGCCAAGACAGCCGAAACAAAAGATGAGACATTTTGCGGTTATACGAATCTGGGACTGGCTAATGTAGATAATTATCTGAACGTCAGGGAACAGCCGGACGAGAGTTCCGATCTGGTCGGCAAGATGCCGGCGGGCGCAGGCTGTGAAGTATATGACAAGGAAGACGGCTGGTATCATATCAAATCCGGCAAGGTAGAGGGTTATGTATCCGCAGATTATCTGCTGACCGGAGACAAAGCAAAGGAAAAAGCAAAGAAATATATCAAAGAGGTAGCGACAGTCACGACCACGACACTGTTCGTGCGTGAGAAGCCCAATACCGACTGTACGATCATCACAATGGTTCCGATCGAGGAGGAACTGACCGTATTAAAAAAGGTCGATGACGGTGCATGGTACAAGATCGAGATCGATGATGAGAAGGGTTATGTGAGCGGTGACTATGTGGAGATCTCCCAGAAGCTGCCCAAGGCAATGACGATCACCGAGGTCAAGTATGGACAGGGCGTATCCAATGTCCGTGTCGATCTTGTACAGTACGCATTGCAGTTCGTCGGCAATCCGTATGTATGGGGCGGTACGAGCCTGACACACGGTGTGGACTGCTCCGGCTTTACCATGCAGATATATGCAAAGTATGGTGTCTATCTGCCGCATTCCTCACGTGCACAGCCAAACAGTGGACGCTCCATCAGCGCATCCGAGGCACAGCCGGGAGATCTGTTCTTCTATGGCAGTGGCGGCAGCATCAATCATGTAGCGATCTATATCGGTGGAGGACGTGTCGTACATGCCAGCAACCACAGGGACGGCATCAAGATATCCAATGCGTTCTACCGCACGCCGTTAAAGATCGTCAGCTATTTATAGAATCAGACACAACAGACAGCTTATAGGACATAGGCTGTCTGTTTTTTTCGTAAAAACAGTCGAGTTTAGGGATTATTATGATTAAAATAGAACTAATCAGACCAGGTTGATCAAGGAGGTACAAGCGGTAAATGTTAATCAGAATTACAGAGGAGGTCGCAGATGCATATGATAATATGGCTGCGCCGGAGATCTTATATCCGATCGATGCACACGGATCGATGCGGTACAAAATAAATCATAAAACCGGTTGCATTTACATATCTGATATGTTATAGTGTCTAGGTATGAGTTAACAGCCACATATTCGGTTTGTCGGACACTCCGACCGCTTACTGAATATCCGGCGATTTCAATTTAAGGAGGAAACAGATATGTTAGCAAAAGACCAGAAGTCAGCAATCATCGCTGAGTATGGCAAGACCCCTACAGACACAGGTTCACCTGAGGTTCAGATCGCATTACTGACCACTCGTATCAATGAGCTGAACGAGCACTTAAAGGTACATGCGAAGGATCATCATTCCCGCAGAGGTCTGTTAAAGATGGTAGGACAGAGACGTCGTTTACTGGCTTACTTAAAGGAGAAGGATATCGAGCGTTATCGTTCTCTGATCGAGCGTTTAGGACTCAGAAAATAAGACTTACGGATAGGGCGGAGCTTCTCCGCTCTATTTTAAGTTGCTAAGCATCCGTCAGAGGTCGTCTGCGATGACTTCTGACGGTTTATCAACACGGCAGATGAAGCTTCCGAGACCACTGAAAAGAATATAGCGGATTGTGTTTTTTTCAGTAGTTTCGGGAACATCTGCCTTCACAAACTATTATTTTAATGAAGGAGATATCATATGTACAAGAGTTATTCGATTGAGCTCGGCGGCAAGACACTGACCGTAGATATCGGCAGAGTTGCAGCCCAGGCAAACGGTGCAGCGCTGATGAAGTACGGTGAGACAACTGTATTATCGACTGCCACAGCATCTGAAAAACCCCGTGACGGCATCGACTTTTTCCCTCTGAGCGTTGAGTTCGAGGAGAAGATGTATGCAGTCGGCAAGATCCCCGGAGGATTCAATAAGAGAGAGGGAAAGGCATCTGAGAATGCAGTCCTGACCTCACGTGTGATCGACCGCCCGATGCGTCCGTTATTCCCGAAGGATTACCGCAATGATGTGACTTTAAATAACATGGTCATGAGCGTAGATCCTGAGTGCAGACCCGAGATCGTTGCCATGTTAGGTGCTGCGATCGCCACCTGCATTTCCGATATCCCGTTTGACGGCCCCTGCGCAATGACGCAGATCGGTATGGTCGATGGTGAGCTGATCGTCAATCCGTCCCAGGAGCAGTGGGATAAGGGTGATCTGAAGCTGACCGTAGCTTCTACTGCTGAGAAGGTCATCATGATCGAGGCAGGCGCAAACGAGATCCCCGAGGAGAAGATGATCGAGGCGATCTACAAGGCACATGATGTCAACCAGATGATCATCGAGTTCATCAACAAGATCGTAGCTGAGGTTGGAAAGCCCAAGCATGAGTATACAAGCTGTGCAGTTCCCGAGGAACTGTTTGAGGAGATCAAAAAGATTGTTCCTCCGGCAGAGATGGAAGCTGCAGTATTTACCGATGTCAAGCAGGTTCGTGAGGAGAATATCCGTCAGATCACAGAGAAGCTTGAGGCTGCTTTTGCAGACAACGAGGAGTGGCTGGCAGTTCTCGGAGATGCTGTATACCAGTATCAGAAGAAGACAGTCCGCAAGATGATCTTAAAGGATCACAAGCGTCCCGACGGACGTGCGTTGGATCAGATCCGTCCGCTGGCTGCAGAGATCGATATCATTCCCCGTGTACACGGTTCTGCGATGTTTACACGTGGACAGACACAGATCTGCGATATTGTGACACTGGCACCTTTATCAGAGGTTCAGAAGGTCGATGGTCTGGACGCGAACGTGACGACCAAGCGTTATATGCATCAGTATAATTTCCCGTCTTACTCTGTCGGTGAGACCAAGGTTTCCCGCGGACCGGGACGCCGTGAGATCGGACACGGAGCACTGGCTGAGCGTGCACTGCTTCCGGTACTTCCTTCCGAGGAAGAGTTCCCGTATGCAATTCGTGCCGTATCCGAGACATTTGAGTCAAACGGATCTACTTCCATGGCTTCTACCTGTGCATCCTGCATGTCCCTGATGGCTGCCGGTGTGCCGATCAAGAAGATGGTAGCAGGTATTTCCTGTGGACTGGTAACAGGCGATACCGATGATGATTTTGTATTACTGACTGATATCCAGGGTCTCGAGGACTTCTTCGGGGATATGGACTTCAAGGTAACCGGTACCAAGGATGGTATCACAGCGATCCAGATGGATATCAAGATCCACGGACTGACCCGTCCGATCGTGGAAGGTGCGATCGCAAGATGCCGTGAGGCACGTTTCTTCATCATGGATACTTGTATGTCCAAGGCAATCGCAGAGCCTCGTAAGGAGGTTGGCGCATATGCACCGAAGATCATCCAGATCCAGATCGATCCTCAGAAGATCGGTGATGTAGTCGGACAGCGCGGAAAGACGATCAACGAGATCATCGACCGTACAGGTGTCAAGATCGACATCACAGACGATGGTGCCGTATCTGTATGCGGAACAGATGCCCAGATGATGGATAAGGCGATCGAGATGATCAAGATCATCACTACAGACTTCGCAGAAGGTCAGATCTTCAAGGGTGTTGTAGTCAGCATCAAGGAGTTCGGCGCATTTGTTGAATTCGCTCCCGGAAAAGAGGGAATGGTACACATCTCCAAGATCGCAAAAGAGCGTATCAACCGCGTAGAGGATGTCCTGACACTCGGTGACAAGGTCACTGTCAAGTGCATGGGCAAGGATAAGATGGGCCGTATGAGCTTCTCTATGAAGGATGTAGCTGAATCTGAGAAATAAATTCGGGTCCATTAGACTAATCAAATAGAATGAACAGGAGGACAGTCGTATGGCTGTCCTCTTTTTATCCTGTTTTATCCTACACGCTTTCATTTGTCCGTGCATAAGATAAAAATAATTCTTTTGGCAGGATATTTCGTATGGAACGTGTACGAAAATTAATTCATACAGAGCTTCCTCATGGGGAAGGCTATTACGGCAGAGGTTCTACGGTAGCGATCTTAGATACAGGTATTTCGACACATCCGGATCTGAAAAACCGGATCCTGGACTTTCGTGATTTTGTAAATGGCAGAAGCGGCATCTATGATGACAACGGACATGGGACACATCTGGCAGGTATTATCGGAGGCAGTGGTGTGTTGGGCAACGGCCGCTATATGGGAATTGCCCCCCAATGCGGGTTTATCTCATTAAAAGTACTGGATGCGATGGGGAACGGTAATATTGAGTCGGTCATACAGGCTGTGGACTGGATACTGAAAAACAGGGAAAAATACAGGATCCGTTTCTTGAATATTTCGATCGGAATGATGCCACAGACCGGACAGTCACAACAACAGGAGCTGATCGAGGCGATCTGTGCCTTGTGGGAACACAATATCTGTGTGGTCGTCGCGTCGGGTAATAATGGTCCGGATTCTTACAGTGTCACGGTGCCAGGCACGATCCCCGAACTGATCACGGTCGGCAGTCTCGACGATAATGACCGCGTATTACTGGGAGGAAGCATGCATGTGGGATACAGCGGGAAAGGACCGACGAAGCACTGTGTCGTCAAACCGGAGATCTTAGCGCCCGGTACCCGGATCATGAGCTGCAGCAGACAGGGCGGTTATGTGAGCAAGAGCGGATCTTCCATGGCAACGGCAGTCGTGACCGGAGGCATGGCAGTCATGGGAGAGATCTATCCGCAGTTTACTCCATCTGATATGAAACTGTTTCTGTACAGCAAGCTGCGGCGCAAAAAAGGTGCTTCCGGGTGGGGAAACTTTGATTTTATGGATCTGGTATGATATACTTACAAGATACAAAAATCAGAAAAGGAAATACAGCTATGAAACGAGTTTTTAAATTTCTGACAGGAAGATTGTTCACTATCGGCGTGATGATTCTGGTGCAGATTGCCTGGATCGTTTTATTTTTGCTGGATGTAAGTTCCAGAAACCAGTATTTTGCCGCATTTTTTAAGGTGATCGCGATCCTGCTGGCTTTTTATGTCGTGACACGCTGGTCAAATCCATCCATGAAGCTGTCATGGGTGTTTTTTATCATGATGGTACCGATCGTCGGTGTACCGGTGTACCTGATCTTTGGCCGTCCGGGGCTGACGCGGGGTACGAGACGGCGCATGGATGCAGTGAATGCACAGATTGAGAACTATCTGAGTGATGATGAAGAACTGACTGCGCGGCTGCGGGAACAGCACCCACGGGCGGCGATGCAGTCGGATTATATCCGGCGGGCGGCGCATCATCCGGTCTATACGCATACGGACAGCCGCTACTATAGATGCGGGGAAGAGATGTTCGAGGTGATGTTAGAGGATATCCGCCGGGCAGAACATTATATTTTTCTGGAGTATTTTATATTGGATCGTGGAGAAATGTACGATCGTCTGACTGCAGAACTGATCAGAAAAGCCGAGAGTGGTGTGGACGTCAGACTGATCTATGATGATGTCGGTTGCATGGGTAAGATGCCGGCGCATTTTTACCGCCGCTTACAGGAGCATGGGATCAAATGCGCGGCATTTAATCCTGCGCGTCCGGTACTGGCGATCATCATGAACCACAGAGATCACCGGAAGATACTGGTCGTAGACGGTAAGGTCGCCTATACCGGTGGTATCAATATTGCAGATGAATATATTAATAAGATCAACCGGTTCGGATACTGGAAGGATACCGGTATCCGCATAGAAGGTGCTGCTGTCCGCAATTTTATCGCGATGTTTCTGGAAATGTGGGATTATATCGTGGGTGGTATGTCTGATTATGAGAAACTGTTACAGCCGGTTGCGGAAAATGAACTGCCGGAGTCGTCCGGATATGTACAGCCATACGGGGATACACCGCTGGATAACGAAAACGTGGGCGAGAATGTCTATCTGAATATGATCAGCCGTGCACAAAAGTATGTATATATCTATACACCGTATCTGATCCTCGATCAGGAGATGATCGTCGCGCTGTGTAATGCAGCGATGAGCGGTGTGGATGTACGTCTGGTCACACCGGGCATTCCGGATAAAAAGATGGTATTTTTACTGACACGCTCACATTATGCACCATTGCTGGAGAAGGGCGTGCGCATCTATGAATATACGCCCGGATTTCTGCATGCAAAATGTTTTGTGTGTGATGATGAATATGCGACAGTAGGCAGTATCAATCTCGACTACCGTAGTCTGTATCTGCATTTTGAGTGCGGTGTCTTTCTATATCAGACACCGGCGGTTGCACAGCTGCGTACAGATATGGAAGAGACGTTTGCGGTATCCCGCGAGGTCACTCTGGCAGACTGTCAGCGCAAACATCCGCTCGGCATGAGCATGCTGTATGCGCTGCTGCGTCTGCTGGCACCACTGCTGTAGGTACTCAACGCAACGGATAGAGTATCTATACAGGATCAGATGGGTCAAAGAAAAAAGGAGCGGGCAGCTTTCACAAAAAAGAATTGAAAGTCTGCCTGTTCGATAGTCTCTGCTGCGCGGATGGATACGGAACTGAGCAGTGTACCGTTTAGTGTGTAGACGGCTTCTCCGATGATATCGTTTTCGTGGACCGGAGCTTCTACGGTGTCAGGCAGGGACAATTCTTTTTCTATCAGTGATAGATCACGTCCGTCGGTATCGAGGTATTTCATCGGCCCATCATATCGAAGCTGCAGCTGCGCAACCGTGCCATGAGACACGGGGACCGGAGGCAATGCATCCTCGTTGGCATCCGTATACAGTTTACATCTGGAAAAACCGTAATCCATGCAGGTCTGCAGATCTGCTACACGTGATGCGATATCGGGTTCGGCCATCAGAACAGTGATCAGCTGCAGGGAATCTTTCTTTGCAGTTGCGCTGATACAGTATTTTGACAGCGAAGTATATCCGGTCTTCAGACCGTTTGCATAAGTGTATTGTTTGAGAAACTTGTTTGTGTTGGTCAGCCCGAATTCCGAGTCACCGCGTCTGGTATGATGGATGATGGAATCCTGCCATACCGTGCAGTAGTCATGGATCTGAGGATGTCTGGTAATGAGTTCACGTGACATGAGAGCAATATCGCGTGCAGTCGTCAGATGTCCCTCGGCTTCGAGACCACAGCAGTTGGCAAAGGTCGTGTTGTTCATGCCGAGTTCCTTTGCCTTCCGGTTCATGAGATCCACAAAGGCCGGTTCAGATCCGGCAACAAATTCAGCCATGGCGACACTTGCGTCATTGGCGCTGGCGATACTGATACATTTGATCATGTCGTTGACAGTCTGTGTCTCGCCGGGTTCGAGATATACCTGTGAGCCACCCATGCTCGCAGCATGTTCGGATACAGTCACGCTGTCTTCTAATGAGAACTGATTATTTTCAAGTGCCTCAAAGATGAGCAGCAGCGTCATGATCTTGGTGACGCTGGCGGGTCGCAGGCGCTCATCGGCATTTTTCTCATAGATGACCGTGCCTGTGGAGGCCTCCATGAGCAGCGCAGATTTTGCGGCTGTTTTGGGTCCGGACGAAGTGGATTCTCTCGTTGTCTCTTCCCCGGCTCTATTCTCCGCATACACGGTGGTACAGCCGGAGAGCAATGTTCCGGTGACGATAGACAGGGAGAGCAGCGATACAAATAAAGTCTTTTGAAATAAATGACGGCAGTTAGTATGATGCAGATGCATAATCATAGAGATCCTTGCGGTTTTTCTAACAGTTTACGAATCTGCTGTGCAATTTATGAAGGATGGTGAAGAATATTTTATATTTCATATTGATCATGGTCTGTCTGATCGCCGGGTATGTGATCTGGCAATGGCAGGAATTGCAGAAATTTAATATGACATATTACGAGATACACAATGACAAGCTGTTAGAACCGCATAGCTTTGTCGTATTGGCGGATGTGCATCTGTGGCAGTATGGCGCACATAATGAGCGCCTGATCGCAGCGATCCGCGCTCAGAGGCCGGAAGTGATCCTGTTTCCGGGCGATCTGATCGTACATTCGAGACCGGAACGTTTCGGGATCGCGGCAGATCTGATGGAACAACTGACGGAGATCGCACCGGTCTATTTTTCGAACGGAAATCATGAGAGCCGTCTCGAACAGCCGGAGCATGAGAATTATGAAGCCTACCAGAAACTGAAACGGCATATGATCGCCTGTGGCGTGCATATCTTAAATAATGCGCATGAGACGATTGCCTGTGGAAGCGACCGGATCTGTGTGAGCGGTCTGGAACTGCCCCTGTTTTATTACCGGAAGGGTGTAGATACACCGCTGACGGATGAGAAAATGACGGATCTCCTAGGTAAAGCAGAGAGCAGGGACTATCAGATCCTGCTCGCGCATACACCAAAGTATGTTCCGCAATATTTTACATGGGGGGCTGATCTGTGCCTGTCAGGTCATTATCACGGCGGGCTTGTATGTATTCCTGGCATCGGCAGTGTGATCTCACCCCAATTTGAATGGTTCCCCGGATACAGCTTCGGACGTTTTGATCATGGGACACATACGGCACTGGTCAGCCGCGGCCTGGGGACACATACATTTCATGTGCGGATCTTCAACCGCAGTGAGGTGCTGATCATTACGGCCGGACCGTGATTTTTGCCGAAAAACAGTATAAAAAACATAGATGGTTTTTACTATAAAAGGCTTGCTTTTTTTGTCACCAGCGTATAGAATAGGATAGGACATAAAACACAAGATATAGGGGTTGAAACGATGGAATTGACAGTAAAACTACAAGCTTTTGAGGGGCCGCTGGATCTGCTCCTTCATCTGTTGGACAAGAACAAAGTAAATATTTATGACATTCCGATCGTGGAGATCACGAATCAATATATGGAGTATATCCGGCAGATGCGCAGGCAGGATCTGAATGTTATGAGTGAATTTATGGTCATGGCCGCTACATTGCTCGATATCAAGGCAAAGATGCTGCTGCCGGCACCGCAGACGGATGATGACGAAGAAACGGAAGATCCGCGTGCCCAGCTCGTACAGCAGTTGCTGGAATACAAGATGTACAAATACATATCCGGCGAACTGAAGGATCGCCAGATGGATGCCAGCAAGGTGTTGTTCAAGGTACCGACGATCCCGGAGGAGGTCAGTGCCTATGAGGAGCCGGTCAATCTGGACGAGCTCGTTGCAGATCTGACACTGGACAAGCTTAACGAGATCTTTCGTTCCATGATGAAAAAGCAGGTAGATAAGATCGATCCGATCCGTTCCAAATTCGGCAGGATCCAGAAGGAAGAACTATCGCTGGAGGACTGCATGGCATCGCTGGAGGCATATGCCAGAGAGCATAAGTGCTTTAGTTTCCGTGGGCTTTTAAACGGCAAAAAATCTAAGACAGAGATGATCGTGACATTTCTGGCAATTCTTGAATTGATGAAAATGGGAGCAATCTCGATCACACAGGAAGCAATCTTTGACGATATCCGTATCACTTCACAGATCGCCGCCTGACTGGTCGCAGATCAGATCATAGATCAGAGGAGTAACTATGAGTGATACAAATTATAAGGCAATACTGGAATCCATCCTGTTTACGATGGGAGAATCCGTGGAACTGACCAAGCTTGCGGCAGCGATTGAACTGGATCCGAAACAGACGAAGATCTATCTGGATGAACTGATCAGCGATTATGCAAGTGCAGAACGCGGGATCACGATCATGGAACTGGACGGAGCCTATCAGATGTGTACCAAACCGGAGATGTACGAGTATCTGATCCGTGTCGCCAAACAGCCGAAGCACCGTGCATTGACGGATGTGTTGCTGGAGACTTTATCGATCATTGCGTACAAGCAGCCGATCACGCGTGTGGAGATTGAGAAGATCCGCGGTGTATCCTGTGATCATGCGGTCAACAAGCTGCTTGAGTACAATCTGATCCAGGAACTGGGCAGACTGGATGCACCGGGTAAGCCACTGCTGTTTGGAACGACTGAGGAGTTCCTGCGCAGTTTTGGTGTTCATTCGATCGATGATCTTCCGGTACTGGATCCCGACCAGGTAGAAGAATTCCGTCAGGAAGCAGAGGAAGAGATGCAGGTGCAGCTGAATGTCTAATATAAAAATCGTATGTGTCGGAAAGATCAAAGAAAAGTTTTATCGTGATGCAATTGCAGAATATGATAAGCGCCTGTCACGTTATTGCAGGCTGCAGATCGTGGAAGTGGCAGATGAGAAAACACCGGACCGCTGCTCCAAGACAGAGGCGGATCAGATCAAAGCGCGTGAGGGGGCGCGTATCCTGACCAATATCAGGGAGCAGGATCATGTGATTGCTCTTGCGATCGATGGAAAAGGCTGGGATTCGGTAGGTCTGGCGGAGCATCTGGAACAGCTGGCTGTCAGCGGTAAGAGCAGTCTGGTCTTTGTGATCGGCGGATCACTCGGACTGCACGCGGATGTGCTCAGACGCGCTGATGAGTCGGTCAGTTTTTCCGCAATGACGTTCCCGCATCAGCTGATGCGCGTGATCTTACTGGAACAGCTGTACCGGAGTTTCCGGATCCGCAATCATGAACCCTATCACAAATAAACATATGCATTCAAAAGGAGCCGTTACCGGCTCCTTTTTATATACAAACAGGTGAATAATCAGCGCATTGCATCATATGATGCAGTATGAGGAAAAAATATTGGAAACAGGTAACGAATGAAAACAGCCGTAGCGCATATCCTCACAGAGAACGTCTGGCAGACGGGCTGGAACTGCCCAAGGATGTCTCCTGCGGCATGGCTATCGTCACGATAACCGGAAGGCGATCTCTCGTTCTGGAGCACTATCAGGGAATCGTATCCTTTGATGATGACTGTATCCGGATACGGACGCGCGATTGTAATGTCTGTGTGTCCGGGGACCGCCTCAAGGTCGATTATTATACAAATGAAGAGATGAAGATCGTAGGTGTGATCAGACAGATCAGTTATGAGGTGTGAGACATGCTCTTGTCCATATTAAAACTGGTTCAGGGATATCTACAGGTGACGCTGACCGGTCACGCGCCGGAGCGTTTCCTGAATTTTTGCGTACGGCGGGATATCCTTATCTGGAACCTGTGTCCGAATAAAGCAGCGGGAGGATATGATTTTTGCATCAGCCGCAAGGGTTTTTATGCATCGGAAGATCTGCTGAAACGGACACGCACGGAGATGAAGATCAGAAAAAAGTGCGGTGTTCCGTTTTTTCTGTACCGTTATCGGGCAAGAAAACTGTTTATCATCGGAATCCTGCTGTGCATGTTCCTTTTATGGAATTGTTCCAGATATATCTGGAAGATCGAGATCAACGGTACGAGTGAGCTGTCGGAAGATATGATACAGACATGGCTGGAGCGGCAGGAGCGTTCTTATGGTACGCGTAAATCCGTGATCGATTGTGCGGATCTGGAAAACAGGCTGAGAACTGACTTTGAGACGATCGCATGGACATCTGTCAGACTGGAGGGCACTAAGATGACCGTTGACATTCAGGAGAGTCTGCCGGAAGTGGATACCGCTTCGTTGCCGACAGATGGCGCATGGGATATTGTTGCGTCAGAAGAGGCACAGATCGATGCGATCTTTACACGGCGCGGGACACCGCTGGTCGAGAAAGGTATGACCGTCTCGCAGGGGGCAGTATTAGTCTCCGGGAGACTGGATATCCTTGATGACAATGGAGAAGTGGCAAAGCAGCATTATGTTGTCTCGGATGCAGATGTGACAGGTGTAGTCACACGCGACTATGAGGCATCACTGCCACGTGATTATCAGAAAAAGATCTATACCGGTGATGAGCATACGAGTTATCTGGTGCAGGTGGGTAATATGCAGATACCGATCGGCCGGAAAGCGGCATATGAAGCCTGTGAGACGACCGCGTCTGATCACCAGATGGAATTGCTGCCGGGATTTTATCTGCCGGTGCATCTGTTCGTCACATCGCAGCGTGCATATGTCTACCGGCCGGAAACATATACGAAGGAAGAAGCGGAGCAGCATGCGACAGCGGGATGGGAACTGTTTTTGGAAAAATTCACACAAAAGGGTATTCCAATCATAGTAAAAAATGTTAAAATAGAAACGAATGAAAAAAATTGCATGATTCGTGGTACGATAGAAGCGAAGATTCCGATCGGAACTTATGCTCCGACGCAGCGTGTGGAACTGCCGACGGCACAGGAGGACGATGGCATGCAATGATTAGGATAGAAAAGGGTTATACGCAATGGCATTAACAGAACTTGCATTTGATTTACCGGTAGAACATATGGCGAATGTATTCGGACAGTTTGACGAATACATGAAGAAGATCGAACGTGCTCTTAATGTGACCGTCGTTGTGCGCAGCGGACAGATGAAACTGCTGGGCGAAAATGAGGCGATTAAGAGCGCTTCGCATGTTTTTGAACAGTTACTCGTATTATCAAAACGGGGTAATACGATCACAGCGCAGAATGTGGATTATGTACTTGAGCTGGCACGCGAATCGAATGAGACGGCGATCGTGGAGATCGATAAAGATCTGATCTGTCATACGACGACCGGAAAGCCGATCAAGCCGAAGACGCTCGGACAGAAGGCATATGTGGATGCGATCCGTAAGAAAATGATCGTTTTCGGAACCGGACCGGCGGGAACCGGAAAAACGTATCTGGCAATGGCGATGGCGATCACTGCATTCAAAAATGAATCTGTCGGACGGATCATCCTGACAAGACCAGCGATCGAAGCGGGAGAGAAACTGGGCTTTCTGCCCGGAGATCTGCAGAGCAAGATTGACCCGTATCTAAGGCCTTTGTATGATGCGCTGTACCAGATCATGGGAGCCGAGAGTTTTACCAAAAATATGGAAAAAGGGCTGATCGAAGTGGCTCCGCTCGCTTATATGCGCGGACGTACACTGGATAATGCTTTTATTATTCTGGATGAAGCACAGAATACCACGCCGGCACAGATGAAGATGTTTCTGACACGTATCGGTTTCGGATCAAAGGTCGTCATCACCGGTGATGCATCGCAAAAAGACCTTGCTCCCGGTGCGAAGAGTGGTCTGGATGTGGCACTTCACGTACTGCGCAATGTAGAGGAGATCGCTGTCTGTCAGCTCACGAGCAAAGACGTGGTCAGACATCCGCTGGTACAGAAGATCGTAAATGCATATGATGAATATGAAAACAGCCATTTGAAGAAAAAGAAGAGGAAAAACTCATGAGCGAGATCTCATTTTCTTCCAGACGAATGGCAAAACTGATCGGATTGGTGGTGCTGTCGCTGCTGCTTCCGACAGGTTGCGGCATCCTTCATAATGTGAGGATCGACCAGATGATCGTATGGTGCTTTATCTGTGTCATGTGCGCGATCTGTTTTGTGATATATCTGGAGTATGACAGGCTCCACGGGAACGTGGATCCGGGCAATGATGATTCCATGTATGTGTTCATCTATCTGGTCGGGTTAACTGCAGCCTGTGCAGCGGCATTCTTTCCGGCATATACGGCACCCGTCATGGCGATCGGAGTATTGTGCAACGGAACATTCCGGGATGAGACCGGAGCGGCAATGGCTGTCTATTTTTCCGTGCTGTCGGCTGTATTCTGTGGGAGCGGAACCTATACCGCAGCAGCCTACGTGACGCTGGCGGTGATCAGTATCTTCCTGACCAAGCTGGCATTGCACAGGGAGTTCCGTATCTGGGCATCCATGCTGATCGTCAGCATGTCGGTCGTGATACCGGCCTGCTGCAGTTATCTGGACAGCCATGTATTACAGCCCCGGATCTTTATGATCACGCTGCCTGGAAGCATACTGACAGTACTGATGGTGCGGATCGTGCCAAAACTGCGTGAGCGTGTGCTGACGAATGAGGAGATCAGTCTGGATACGATCATGGACAAACAATATCATCTGCAGCGGATGATCGAGAATTATTCTTCCGTGGATTATGATCATGCACTGCGCGTGTCGCGCGTCGCTGCCAGAGTAGCACAACAGCTTGGCGCAGATGAAAAACTCGCGATGGCAGGTGGTTTTTATTACCGGATCGGGAAACTGGAGGGCGAGCCGTTTATTGAAAACGGTGTGCGGATCGCACAGCAGAATTGTTTCCCGGAGCGTCTGGTCAGGATTCTGGAGGAATACAACGGGATCAACCGCCCACCGGGAACGCTGGAGAGTGCGATCGTACAGATCTCGGATATGATCGTTACCAAATTTGACCTGTTGGACAAGGATACATTCGCTGCCGGCTGGAACAGGGATATCGTGATCTATCAGTCGATGAATGAGAAGTCCTCAGAAGGACTATATGACCAGTGCGGATTATCGATGAACCAGTTTTTAAAGATCCGTGAACTACTCGTAAAGGAGGAAATGCTGTTATGACAATATTGATGGAAGAAGAGACAAAAATCCCTTTTTCATTTGATTATGAATCGCTCGCCAGGGAAGTGATCACTGCGGCATGTGATGCAGAACAGTGTCCGTATGAGGCGGAGGTCAACCTTACTCTGGTAGACAGTGAACAGATCCATGAGATCAACCGTACACACCGCGGGATCGACCGGCCGACCGATGTCCTGTCATTCCCGATGCAGACGTATGACAGACCGGCTGATTTTTCACATGTGGAAGATCTTGTCGAAGAAAATTTTAATCCGGATACCGGAGAACTGCTGCTCGGTGATATTGTACTGAATGTAGAGAAGGTATGTGAGCAGGCAGCCGCCTACGGACACAGCCAGATCAGGGAATACGCGTTTCTGATCCTGCACAGTATGCTGCATCTGTTCGGATATGATCATGAGACTGAAGAAGAACGTATACAGATGGAAGACAGACAGCGGGCGATCCTGGACACACTCGGGATCACGCGATGATCGTTTGACAGATTTTAATGCCGGATATTGATCCGGTTTCAAAAAGAAAAAGGAGAGATACATATGAAGAAGAAAATTGCTGCTGCGCTGGTGCTTGTACTGGCTGCAGGCATGCTTACTGTCGGATGCGGAAAAAATAAAGAGGAAGAGCCGGATGTCGTTGATCTGACCGTTCCTCCTGTGGCGGCCGAAGAAGAACCGGAGCCGGAAGAACCCGAAGAGGAGGAGAATACACATGAAGGTGAAGCGCAGAGCCTGCTGACCGGCGAATGGGTGCCCGAGGATCAGGTACAGAACCGGCCGGTAGCGATCATGTTCGGTAATACGACCGATGCACTGCCGCAGTACGGTGTCGGTAATGCGGATGTGCTCTACGAGTGTCTGGTAGAGGGTGGACTGACGCGTCTGATGGGTGTGTTTGACAATTATGAGAATGCACCGAAATACGGTTCGATCCGAAGCTGTCGTCTGTACTATGCGCAGGTCGCGAGAGAGTATGATGCGATCTATTGCCACTATGGACAGGCCAGCATTGCCAAGAGCTATCTCGACAGTGATGCGATCGATAATCTGAATGGATTGGACGGTTCGGTGGAACCGGTCATGTACTATCGTTCCAAGGATCGTTATGCACCGCATAATGTATTTACGACTCCTGACGGAATTGCAGCCGGCATCGATAAGAAGGGATACCGGACGACATATGCGGATGGATATACCGGACATTTCACATTCTCAGACGGAGAGGAACTGGTATCATTAAACGGAAACAAAGCTTATGCGATGCAGACGAGTTATCCGATCAGCAAGACCTGGTTTGAATATGATAAAAAGAGCGGACTGTACAAACGTTTCCATTATAAGAAGGAGCATGTGGACGGAGAGACCGGTGACCAGCTTGCATTTACCAATGTGATCTTCCAGTACATTCCGGGAAAGGTCATTGACAGTAAGGGACGTATGGAGTTTAATACTGTCGGAAGTGGTAAAGGCTTGTATTTTACCGGTGGAAAATATATTGATATCACATGGCAGAAGGATGATCTTGAGTCACCGTCCAAGTTCTTTGATACGGACGGTAAGCCGCTCGTGATGAATCCCGGCAAAACAAGTATATGTATTATGACGACTGATTCGGCAGATAATATCAGTATCTATGATACTAAAAAAGCGTGGGAAGCACGTTAGCCGGAACATGTAATTTAGATCAGACAAAAGGATAAATTTCGTTTATGGAGCAGAACAGAAACAGAACACGAAAACAATCAAATAACTCCAGCTTTCTGGTACAGGGTTCCATACTGGCCGTGGCCTCTATTGTGAGCCGTATCATTGGTCTGCTGTACCGCAGTCCTCTGACAGCGATACTTGGGGATCTGGGTAATGATTACTACAGTACCGCATTTGAGATCTATTCACTGTTATTATTGATCTCATCCATGAGTCTGCCGCTTGCTGTCTCAAAGATGGTATCTGCACGTGTCTCACAGGGCAGGGTAAAGGATGCATACCGGGTATTTAAGGCAGCGATCGGGTTCGCGGTCTGCAGTGGTCTTGCGGCGGCATTGATTGTATTCTTTTTTGCGGATTATTTTGCAGCATTTTTAAAAACGCCTTTTTGCGTATTTGCGTTGCGCGTGCTGTCGCCGACCTTATTTATTGTAGCGATACTCGGCGTTGTGCGCGGATTTTTCCAGGGACTCGGAACGATGATCCCAAGTGCGGTCTCACAGATCGTGGAACAGGTGATCAATGCGATCGTCAGCGTGGTAGCTGCTTACTATCTATTTAATTATGGTGCCAGGATCGGAGCGGTACTCGGAGATTCCAAAGAGTACAGTGCGGCTTACGGCGCTGCCGGCGGAACGCTCGGCACAGGAGCGGGAGCGCTGGCGGGTCTGTTGTTTGTATTGTTTGTCTATGTCCTTTACAGACGCGTGTTAAAAAAGAAGATGCGCCGTGACCGCGGGACATCCAGGGAATCTTACAGGACGATCCTCAAAGTGATGGTGCTGACCGTGGTCCCCGTCCTGCTGTCTACGACATTGTACAACCTGAGTGCGATCGTGGATCAGGCACTCTTTAAAAATGTTGCAAACCTGCAGGGCTATACGGCAGATCAGATCCATACCTTCTGGGGTGTATTCGGTGGAAAATACCGCGTACTGGTCAATGTACCGATATCGATCTCATCCGCAGTCGTATCTGCGAGCGTTCCGGCTGTGACAGCCTCGTTTGCCAGCCGTGATATGAATGGTGTATCCGAAAAGATCGGAAATGCGATCCATTACAGTATGGTGATCGCTTTCCCGTGTGCGATCGGTCTGGGTGTACTTGCTTCGCCGGTCATGCAGCTGTTATTCCATGACAGCACTCCGCTGGCAGCACATATGCTGCAGGTCGGTGTGATATCAGTGGTCTTTTATTCACTGTCTACCTTATCGAACGGTATTCTGCAGGGGATCAACCGTATGAAGGTACCTGTCATCAACGCAGCGATCGCACTGGTGATGCAGGCGGGACTTCTGGTTGGTCTGATGTATATCGCCGATCTGAATATCTTTGCAGTCATCTGGGCGAATACATTTTTTGCTTTTCTGATGTGTATCCTGAATGGCTACGGTATCTACCGGCATATCGGGTTTAAGCAGGAGATAAAAAAGACATTCCTCATCCCGGCACTTTGCTCCGGTATCATGGGTGTTGTCGTATATGTCGTATATAAGGTCGTTCAGATGGTGCTGAAGGTTAATGCGATCAGTACGGTACTATCGATCGTGGTCGGAGCGGGTGTCTATTTCGTACTGATGCTACTGTTAAAGGGCATGGATGAGCAGTCACTGCTGGCCTTCCCCGGTGGACGCAAGCTGATCGCACTTGGCAGAAAAATGCGTTTGTTATAATCAGGTTTTTGCATATATTTCCATGAATGGGACATACTATTTGTGGTGGTAGATATGAGAAAACTTGAACAAATAAAAACAAAACTATATGTATTGCTGGCTGTGCTGATCGTATTTGGCGCAGGAATCTGCATTTATCGCGCGGCAGCGACCGGAGAAGGAGACAGATACGGATCCGGACAGTCACAGGTGGCGGAGCGTGCAGATAGCCCGGTATCCGGCGAAAAAAAGCAGACGCAGCCTACAGGGCTGCAGGAGACCGGTGATGTGGCTGTGCCAGCCTCCTCCGGGCAGGATAGCACCCGCGAAGAGGTAGACGCAGGGTATACGATCAGACAGGAATCGGATCAGACGACTTATACGCTGGCAGTGGCTGATGGCTGTCTGCAGGTATATATTTTAGAGACCGGTAAACTCTATATGGAGACTACGATCGCCTATGATCTGCTGCCGGAGGATGTCCGTGAGCAGATCGATGCCGGCAAGCATTTTCATACAGAAGAGACACTGCTGGAATTTTTGGAGAGTTACTCCAGTTAGGAACAGGGAAAACTGATGGATAAGAAGAATATATCCGGGAAAAGATCCGTACAGGAAAATGTCTGGGATCTCATCGTTGTCGGCGGCGGGGCTGCCGGACTGATGGCAGCGATCCAGGCGGCCAGAGCCGGCTGTCAGGTGCTCATACTCGAACACATGGATCAGCCGGGGAAGAAGATCCTCATGACCGGAAACGGAAAATGTAACTTTAGCAATGAAAGATTTCATACGATCGATGATTGGCAGGACGGGCATTCATGTGAACAATATTATCATGGTGCCTGCCCGGCATTTGTACTGCCTGCGCTAAAAAAGTTTGATATTAATTCTACATTAAATTTTTTTAACGAATTGGGAGTCCTTTCGGTCACACGAAGAGATGGTTATTATCCGGCGGGCGGACAGGCAGCCGGCATTTTGGCTGTAATGCTGATGGAATGCGGCCGTCTTGGGGTTCGCATCGAGTGTAATATTGGCATACGATCGATCACCAGAGCGGAAAATATATGCACTAATGACATGAAAAAAGAGAACATTTTTGTGTTTGATACAAAAAACGGAACATACAGAAGCAAAAAATGCATTCTCGCGACCGGTGGAAAGTCTTATCGAAAGACCGGAAGTGACGGAAGCGGGTTTCTATATGTAGAACGGCTGGGGCATCACATACAAGATTTAGTTCCTGCGCTTGTTCCGTTGCAATCTGACCTTGCATTTTTCAGAAAGGTTGCAGGAATTCGTGCAGAAATTTCGGCAAAAATCTATATCGATCAGGTGGAAATGGATCATCAGACCGGCGAATTACAGCTGACAGATTATGGTATCTCCGGCATCTGTATTTTTCAGATGAGCTATCTGGCTGCGCAGGCATTGTCCGGGGCAAAACAAAACGGAAAAGTTCCCGATGTATGTGTCGAACTGGATTTTGCTCCGCAAATGACAGATGGCGAGACGTATGATATACTGAAAAGCCGTGTGCGTCATCCGTGTGCGGAGGATAAGACGGCGGCGCAATGTCTGATCGGATGGTTCCCGGACAAACTGGGTGTGGCGCTACTTGAAGAAGCAGGCATAGCCGCAGAACTGCCATGTGCACAGCTTTCGTCACGACAGTTGACGGCCCTTGTCAGACAGATCAGGCATTTTCGTGTACCTGTCACGGCAACGCGTTCGTTTGAACAGGCACAGGTGACAGCAGGCGGTGTATCGACAACAGAGGTGTGTGCGGACACCATGGAGTCGAGGCTCGTGCCGGGGTTGTATTTTGCCGGTGAGATGCTGGACGTAGACGGCATCTGTGGCGGATTCAACCTGCAATGGGCATGGTCGAGCGGTGCAGTCGCCGGCCGGCATGCGGCATCATGTATCACAGGGAGTAAAAAATGATCAGAATCCAACAGTTAAAGCTTCCACTCATTCACAATGAACAGATGATAGAGGAAAAGATCTGCGCTACATTGGGTATCCGTACCGGGCAGGAGTTTCAGTATGAGATCATCCGGCGTTCCGTAGATGCGCGAAAAAAGCCTCAGCTTTTTTATGTGTACACGGTTGACGTAACGATGAGTGGAGAAGGAAGGCTTGTTAAGAAATTACATAAACCAAACATCCAGCTGGTACAAAAGAGCCGGTATCATTTTCCAAAACCTGGGACTCTTGCCATGGAGCATCGTCCGGTGATCGTGGGTGCGGGTCCTGCGGGATTGTTTTGTGCCTATGAGCTGGCATTGCATGGTTACCGGCCGCTTGTCATCGAACGAGGCAAACGGGTAGAAGAACGGACTGCAGATGTGGTCGGTTTCTGGGAGAGCGGTGTGCTCGATCCTTCCTCAAATGTCCAATTCGGTGAGGGTGGAGCAGGTACATTTTCGGATGGAAAGCTGAATACGCTTGTCAAGGATCCGATCGGTCGTGGCAGGCATGTATTAGAAGTATTCTGCAAATGCGGTGCGCCGTCTGAGATCCTGTATGACAACAAGCCGCATATCGGTACGGACATTCTCACGACTGTGATCCGCAATCTGCGCGAGGAGATCCTGCGACTGGGTGGCAAATTCATGTTTGAGACATGCATGACGGATCTGATATGCAGTCAGGGACAACTGAACGGAATTGTCGTGCAAGGACCGCATGGCATGCAGCAGATCGATACAAAACTAGCGGTGATTGCACCCGGTCACTCGGCCAGAGATACGTTCGAGATGTTTGCGCGCAGAGCACTTGTGATGGAACCCAAGTCGTTTGCAGTCGGTTTCCGTGTGGAGCACCCGCAGGAGATGATCAATGAGAGCCAGTACGGAGCAGGTGCGGATATGGATCATCTGCCTGTGGCACCGTACAAGGTTACAGCTAATTTTCCGGGACAGAGAGGTGTCTATTCATTTTGTATGTGTCCGGGAGGCTATGTCGTCAATGCATCTTCGGAAGAAGGGCATCTGGCCGTGAACGGTATGAGCTACTATCGCCGTGACAGCAAAAATGCCAATTCAGCGATCATCGTGGCTGTCACACCTGCAGATTTTCCGGGTACGGATGCACTGGCGGGGGTACGTTTTCAGCGTCAGTTGGAACGGCACGCCTATGAATTGTGTGAGGGCAGGATTCCGCAGCAGTTGTATGGTGATTTTAAGGCGCAGCGCATATCATCCGGATATGGTGATTTTGACAGCTGTGTCAAGGGAGCAGCCGGTTTTGGTGCGGTACATGAACTGCTGACGGAAGATATGAACCGCTGCTTTATGGCAGGAATGGAACAGTTTGGGAAAAAGCTGCACGGATTTGACCGTGCTGATGCGATCCTGTCCGGCATAGAAAGCCGTACCTCATCGCCACTGCGCATTCTGCGGAATGAGAGGCTTGAGAGCAGTATCCGGGGGCTCTATCCGTGCGGAGAAGGCGCAGGTTATGCAGGTGGGATCACATCCGCGGCGATGGACGGGATCAGGGTCGCTGAGGCGATCGCGCAGAATTATCATCCGTAATCGATCCGTGATCGGGTTTGGCTGCGACTGCAGCTCCCGCAAGCATATCTGATATTTGCTTTATTGCACGGGGCATTCCGATGAGCCTTAGAAAAGCCTGACTCGTGTTCAGCAAAGGCTTCCACGAGTCATAAGTCTCATCTCCATCGTGCAAAGGCAGCAAAATCAGACAATGGCTTGCTCGCGCTGCTGATGTTCTCTATGACCCGTTTGTGTCCGCCAGCCCGGATCAATACCAAAGACATATAGTAAGGAGGAACATGATGGCTGAGTATTCACCCATGATGCAGCATTATTTACAGACAAAACAGGAACATCAGGATTGCATCCTTTTTTATAGATTAGGCGATTTTTACGAAATGTTTTTCGAGGACGCCCAGATCGTCTCCAAAGAACTGGAACTGACGCTGACCGGCAAACAATGCGGCATGGAAGAACGCGCACCGATGTGCGGTGTCCCGTTTCATGCAGCCGATACATATATCAACCGTCTCGTCGCAAAAGGCTATAAAGTCGCGATCTGTGAGCAGATCGGCGACCCGAAGCTGGCAAAAGGGATCGTGGAGCGCAGGGTGATCCGTATCGTGACACCGGGAACGAATACGGATGTGGCATCACTGGACGAATCGAAAAACAATTATCTGATGTGTATCTATTGTGATGAAGCAGTATTCGGAGTATCCACAGCAGATGTATCGACCGGAGACTATTTTGTGACAGAGATCGATACCGTACAGAAACTGATGGATGAGATCCAGAAATTTGCTCCGGCGGAGATCATATGCAACGAGGCATTGTTTTTAAGTTCGCTGGATATCGAGACGCTGCGCGGCAGACTCGGAATCACTGTGACAGCACTGGATTCATGGTATTTTACGGATGATACCGCACGCGCCACGCTGTTAGACCATTTTCATGTCAGACAGTTAGACGGACTCGGACTCACCGATTACCTGTCCGGTACGCTGGCAGCCGGGGCACTGCTCAAATACCTGTATGAGACGCAGATGAACGGACTGGAGAATATGACGAACATCAAGCCGTATTCAACGAGTGCATTTATGGTGCTCGACTCCGCGACCAGACGCAACCTTGAACTTGTCGAGACGATGCGCGAAAAGAACAAAAAGGGCTCACTGCTGTGGGTGCTGGATAAGACCAAGACGGCAATGGGCGCGCGTCTGCTGCGCACCTATGTCGAGCAGCCACTGATCAAAAAAGACGAGATCGAGGCGCGTTATGATGCGATCGAGGAACTAAACCAGAACATCATGAGCCGTGAGGAGATGAGTGAATACCTGAATCCGGTCTACGATCTCGAGCGCCTGATCACGAGGATCAGCTATCAGACAGCAAATCCGCGTGATCTGATCGCATTTAAAAATTCATTGCAGATGCTGCCGCCGATCCGGTTGGTTCTGTCAGAATTTCATGCAAAAGCACTTACTGATCTGCTGGATGAGATGGATGGATTGGAGGATATCTTCAGCTGGATCGATGACGCACTCGTAGAAGATCCACCCTTGTCCGTACATGACGGAAATATCATAAAAGAAGGATATTTTGAAGAGGTTGACCGTCTGCGGAAGGCAAAGACAGAGGGTAAAAACTGGCTGGCACAGATTGAGGCATCTGAGCGTGAAAAGACAGGTATTAAAAATCTGCGGATCAAATACAACAAAGTATTTGGATATTATCTGGAAGTTACGAATTCATATAAGGATCTGGTGCCGGATTATTATATGAGAAAACAGACACTGACAAACGCGGAACGATACATCACACCGGAACTCAAGGAACTCGAAGAGACGATTCTGGGTGCTGAGGACAAACTGGTCCAGCTGGAATATGAGTTGTTCCGCCAGCTGCGTGAAAAGATCACCGGAGAAGTGACACGTATTCAGAAGTCTGCAAAAGCGATCGCAGGACTGGATGTGCTGATCTCTTTTGCGAAGGTTGCTGATACACAGCATTACTGCCGGCCGCACATCAATGAGAACGGCGTGCTGTCCATCCGCGATGGCAGACATCCGGTTGTGGAAAAGATGATGAATAATGATATGTTCATTCCGAATGACACGCATCTGGATAACGGCAAAAACAGGATCTCGATCATCACAGGACCCAACATGGCCGGAAAATCCACCTATATGCGTCAGACGGCACTGATCGTTCTGATGGCACAGATCGGAAGCTATGTACCGGCGGCGGAAGCGGATATCGGACTGGTGGACCGCATCTTTACGCGTGTCGGCGCCAGCGATGATCTGGCAAGCGGACAGAGTACATTTATGGTCGAGATGAATGAGGTAGCCAATATCCTGCGTAATGCGACATCGAACAGTCTGCTGATCTTAGATGAGATCGGTCGCGGCACATCTACTTTTGACGGATTATCGATCGCATGGGCGGTCGTAGAGCATATCAGCAATCCCAAGCTTTTGGGAGCAAAGACATTGTTTGCAACGCATTACCATGAACTGACTGAACTGGAAGGGAAACTGGACAATGTCAACAACTACTGTATCGCCGTCAAGGAAAAAGGTGATGATATCGTATTCCTGCGCAAGATCGTGAAGGGTGGAGCTGACCGCAGTTACGGTATCCAGGTAGCCAAGCTGGCCGGAGTGCCGGATTCCGTCATCAATCGTGCCAAGGAGATCTGCCAGGAACTGATCGAAAACAATATCACCTGCGGAGTGGAAAGCCTCTCGCCGGATAAGCGCACCCATAAAAAGGTGAAAAAACTGGATGAGGTTGACCAGAATCAGATCTCGCTCTTTGATACAGTTGACGATGATGATATATTAAAAGAATTAAAAGAACTGGATCTGGGTAATTATACACCGATCGAAGCACTGAATAAATTGTATGAATTGCAGGCAAAGCTGAAAAACCGATGGTGAAACCGGGTAAGTACACAGAGTAAGGAGGCAGGACATGCCACAGATACAATTATTGGATGAATCAACGATAGAGAAGATCGCAGCCGGAGAGGTTGTAGAACGGCCATCCTCGGTCGTCAAGGAACTGGTGGAAAATGCGATCGATGCCAAAGCTACATTCATCACTGTAGAGATCAAGGAAGGCGGACTGTCGTTTATCCGCATCACGGATAACGGCTGCGGAATCGATAAAGATCAGGTGCGGCTCGCTTTCCTGCGGCATTCCACGAGCAAGATCCGTTCCGTGGAAGACCTGATGTGTATCAGATCCCTGGGATTCCGCGGAGAGGCATTGGCCAGCATCAGTGCGGTCGCACAGGTAGAACTGATCACGAGACCGCGTGGCGCACTGACCGGTGTTCGGTATGTCATAGAAGGTTCAAAAGAAAAGATATTTGAGGAGATCGGTGCACCGGAGGGAACGACATTTCTGGTGCGCAATCTCTTTTTTAACACACCCGTGCGCCGTAAATTTTTAAAATCCGCACAGACGGAGGCCGGTTATATCGCAACGATCATGGAGCGGCTTGCCCTGTCACATCCGGAAGTGTCATTTCAGCTGCTCGTGAACAATCAGCAGAAGTTACATACATCCGGCAACTGCAACCGCAAGGATATCATATATCATATTTACGGTAAGGATATTGCTTCCAATCTGATGCCGGTCGAACGCTGTGAGCAGGGAATCGAAGTATCCGGATTTATCGGCAAACCGATTATATCCAGAGGAAACCGTAATTTTGAAAATTATTACATCAACGGACGTTATATGAAGAGTCAGATCGTGGCAAAAGCGATCGAAGAGGCGTACAAGCCATATCTGATGAACCATCAGTATCCATTTACGGTGTTGTATCTGACGATGGATGAGGAACTGATGGATGTCAATGTGCATCCGACCAAGATGGAAGTGCGTTTTGCCAATGGCGAACAGCTGTATCAGACATTGACAGCTATGCTGCGTGACACCTTACAGGGACGGGATCTCGTACCGGAAGTCACGCCCGGCGCAGAAACTGCATCGCAGCCGGACCCGGGGAACGGGACACAGAAGACACAGGAGGCACAGCCGGTAAAAAAGACAGCTCCATCCCCCGCACCGCAGCCCTTTGAACGGAAACGGCTCTCACAGATCCAGGCAAAGGTACGCAGCGAGGTGACAAAGGACAGTCCCTATGAGCTCAAATATGCACCTCGTCCGTTGCCGCAGCCGGATCCTGTGGAACAGCAGATGGAACTGACTGACGTGTTCCGGGAGGAGAGCAGCTATCAAAAGGGATTTATCGAACAGGCAAAACAATCAAATATACACGTGATCGGACAGCTGTTCGACACATACTGGCTGACACAGGCCGATGATAAGCTCTATATTATCGATCAGCATGCAGCGCATGAAAAAGTACTGTTTGAGCGCAATATGAAGAGTTTTGCCACACGTGAATATACGTCGCAGCAGCTGAGCCCGCCGATCATTCTCAGTCTGTCCATGCGGGAGCAGCAGGCTTTGAACAGTAACATGGAAGAATTGAAAAAGCTGGGCTTTGAGATTGAAGAATTCGGCGGTCGTGAATACGCGATACTGGCAGTCCCTGACAATATCTATGGATTGGATGCGCAGAGTCTGTTTCTGGAACTGCTGGATGATATGGTATCAGAGACAGCCACACAGGTACTCACGACAGAGATGATCTGGCACAAAGTTGCGACTGCATCCTGCAAGGCGGCGATCAAGGGCAACCAGAGGATCAGCGCTGCAGAGATGGAAACCCTGATCCGCGAACTGCTGACACTGGATAACCCGTATCACTGTCCGCACGGAAGACCTACCATGATCTCCATGAGTAAATATGAGATCGAGAAGAAATTCAAGCGGGTATTATAATATCAAAATGATGATGAGGATACAGCAATGGATAAAAAGAATATGGTCATTCTGACCGGACCAACCGCAGTCGGCAAGAGCGATCTGTCGATTGCACTCGCCAAAGCACTGGATACGGGTATCATATCTGCCGATTCCATGCAGGTATACAAGCACATGGATATCGGTTCGGCGAAGATCACACCGGAGGAGATGTGTGGTGTAGAGCATGCGCTGATCGATGTCTATGAGCCGGATGAACCGTTTCATGTCGTACAGTTTCAGCATGATGCCAAGGCTGCCATGGAGCATTTGTGGGCAGAAAATAAGCTGCCGCTCATCGTAGGCGGCACCGGATTTTATATTCAGGCACTGTTATATGATATCGATTTTACGCAGGAGGACGCAGATCTGAGGCTTCGCCGCAAATACGAGCAGATGGCGGCTGATGAGGGTGCACAGGCATTGCATGAGAGACTGACCAAGGTCGATCCGCAGGCAGCCGCACAGATCCATGCCAATAATATCAAGCGGGTCATCCGCGCACTGGAATTTTACGAAAAGACAGGAACACCGATCTCAGCCCATAATGAGACAGAACGTGCCAAAGAGTCACCGTATGGTTTCGCATATTTTGTGCTGACCGACCGCAGGGAACATTTATACGAGCGGATCGATGCCAGGGTGGATGCCATGATGTCACAGGGGCTGCTCGATGAAGTAAAACGGCTCAGGGATATGGGCTATACCAGAGATATGGTATCCATGCAGGGACTCGGCTATAAAGAATTACTGGCTTATCTCGACGGTGAATGTACACTCGATGAAGCGGTCTATATTATTAAACGCGATACCAGGCATTTTGCCAAGCGTCAGCTCACCTGGTTCCGCCGTGAGCGGGATGTGATCTGGGTAGATAAGTCAGAATTTGATTATGATGAAGACAGGATATTATCTTATATGTTAAAAGAAATAGAAAAGCGAGGATTAAAATAATGGAACAGCAGAATACAGAAAAGATCGATCTGCAGAAAATCTATGAGCAGATGGGAATTGATGAGCCGGTCTACCGGTTTGGTGAAAAGATTGCTGCAGAACTGAAACCGCGTTTTGATGCGATCGATCAGGTGGCGGAATACAATCAGCTGAAGGTTATTGCTGCCATGCAGAAAAACCGTGTCAGCGCGGAGTGTTTTAATGCATCGAGCGGATATGGATACAACGATCTGGGACGTGACACCCTTGAACAGGTATATGCGGACGTATTTCATGCACAGGCGGCACTGGTGCGGCCACAGATCACCTGCGGAACACATGCACTGGCACTGGCACTGATGTCTAATCTGCGCCCTGGAGATGAACTGTTATCCCCGGTAGGCAAACCCTATGACACGTTAGAGGAAGTCATCGGTATCCGACCGTCTAAGGGCTCACTGGCAGAATACGGTATTTCTTATCGTCAGGTTGATTTTCTGCCTGACGGCAGCTTCGACTATGACGGCATCCGTGCAGCGATCAATGAACATACCAGACTGGTGACGATCCAGCGCTCCAAAGGCTATCTGATGAGAAAGACGCTCTCTGTCGCACAGATCGGAGAACTGATCGCATTCGTAAAGAGCATCAAGCCGGATGTCATCTGCATGGTGGATAACTGCTACGGAGAATTTGTAGAAACGATCGAACCGAGTGATGTCGGCGCGGATATGGTCGTAGGCTCACTGATCAAAAATCCGGGCGGCGGACTGGCTCCGATCGGCGGATATATCGTGGGTACGACCGAATGTGTGGAAAATGCGGCTTATCGTCTGACCTCCCCGGGACTCGGCAAAGAAGTCGGCGCATCACTCGGCGTGATCCAGTCATTCTATCAGGGACTGTTCCAGGCACCGCTGGTCGTCAGCGGAGCATTAAAAGGTGCTATTTTTGCAGCCAATCTGTACGAGCGTCTTGGTTTTACAGTACTGCCGGATGGAACAGAGAGCCGTCATGACATCATTCAGGCGATCGCGCTCGAGACACCGGAGCGGCTGTGTGCATTCTGTGAGGGTATTCAGGCGGGTGCACCGGTAGACAGCTATGTAACCCCGGAACCCTGGGATATGCCGGGCTATGACAGTCAGGTCATCATGGCAGCCGGCGCATTTGTACAGGGTTCATCGATCGAACTGTCCGCGGACGGACCACTGCGCGAGCCTTACAATGTGTATTTTCAGGGCGGTCTGACCTGGCATCATGCAAAATTCGGTATTCTGATGTCTTTACAAAAACTTTATATACGAAATCTTGTTAATAAGGACTATCTGTGTTAAAATAATTTGATGGTTATTCCGGTCATCTATCGTCTGCTGATGGGAGAGAGCAGAAAAGAGGACAAATGACAAACCATATGACAACAAAAGAACTTCCGTTATCGGAACGTCCCTATGAAAAATGTCTGCAGGCCGGACCACATGCATTATCGGATGCGGAACTGCTTGCAGTGATCTTAAAGAACGGCAGCTGCGGGATGAATGTCATCCAGCTGGCGCAGCGCATTCTGCAGACCGGAGATCACAATCTGCTGAATCTCTACCGGATGTCTGTGGAAGAACTGATGGCTTTTCCCGGTATCGGCGAAGTCAAGGCGATCCAGCTCAAATGTGTCGCCGAAATCTCAAGGAGGATCGCGCAGACGAGACGCAGGGAGCAGGTGCAGCTGACGGATGCCGGATCTGTGGCAGCATACTATATGGAGCGGCTTCGGCATGAGCCGAGGGAGCAGCTGATGATCAGCATGTTTGATATCAAATGCAGGCTGATCAGTGACTGTGTGATCGCGACCGGTTCAGCGCGGGCGGTGCTTGGTTCACCGCGTGAGATCTTTTTACAGCTGTTAGAGAAAAAGGCTGTTTCATTTATCCTGCTGCACAATCATCCGAGCGGAGATCCCGCACCGAGCAGTGAGGATGTGAGATTGACACAACGGGTCAGAGAATGCGGCGAATTGATGGATATCACGCTGTCTGACCACATTATTATTGGGGATAATAACTATTACAGTTTCCGGGAAAACAAACGGATTTTAGTTTAGGAGAAAAACATGATGAGCAGCAATGTATACGGAATCGATCTGGGCACGAACAATCTGAAGGTCTTCTGCAAAGCGAGCGGCAAGATCTTAAATGAGAAAAATACCGTGGCGATCGTGAATAAAAACCAGCTATATGCATACGGAGATGCAGCATACGCAATGTACGAAAAGGCTCCGGATACGATACAGGTATCGTTCCCGGTCGTAGGCGGTGTGATCGCCGAATACAACTTTTTACAGACGATGATCTTTGAATTTCTGGAAAAACATTCAAAGGGCAAGGTCCGCGGTGCAGATTTTATCGTAGCGGTGCCGACAGATATTACAGAGGTAGAGAAAAAAGCCTTTTTTGACATGTTTTACAAGAGCCGCGTCAAACCCAGACTGGTGCAGGTCTGTGAAAAACCGATCGCAGATGCGGTTGGTCTGGGACTGGATGTTAACGAGCCGACCGGCGTGATGCTCGTGGATATCGGAGCTGATACGACAGAGATCTCCGTGATCTCGCTCGGAGGACTTGTGCTTAGCAGTCTGCTCCATTTTGGAGGCAATCAGCTGGATGACTCGATCATTTCCTATGTCCGCAAAAATAACAATCTGCTGATCGGCAGAAAGACCGCATGTGCATTAAAGGAATCCATCGGTTGTGCGCTGCCCGGCAGCGAAGAGACGATGATGATCGTCGGACGTGATGTTGTCAGCGGACTGCCCATTGAGACTGAAGTGACTGCACAGCAGGTGCACGAGGCGATCCAGACAGATCTGGGTGACATCTGCAATTCCATCAAGATGACACTGGAGCATACGCCGCCGGAACTGGCGCGTGATATCATCCACGCAGGTATCTATATTACCGGTGGTTCTTCGCGTATCCGCCAGCTGGACCAGCTGTTTGCGCAGACCACCAATATGCAGGTGAATACATGCGAAGATCCGGAAGAGTGTGTGGCGAGAGGACTTGTCAAGATCGTCAGTGACAGCAAGTTCAAGCATCTTGCATATACACTGAAGGCAAAGATCTATAAATAATTGCTGAGGTTTGAATAAGAATGGCACGTGTGAAACGTAAAAATAAAACATCAATTCCCTCAAAATATATATTACTGGCATTGACCGGGGTCTGTGTGCTGCTGATGTTCGGCAGTTTCACGTTTGGATGGGTGTCCGGACCTGTAGGAGATGCTGCCAGCTATGTATTTATCCCCATGCAGCGCGGACTCACGACGGTCGGCAACTGGATCTCGGATAAGACCTATGAACTGGCCAATCTCAAGAATGTAATGAAAGAAAATGAAGAGTTAAAGACGCAGGTCGATCAGCTGACGGACGAGCTGAACACACAAAAGCTCGAGCAGTATGATACCGAGGATCTGCGGGCATTGTTAGCTCTGGACGAGGGATATTCCGAGTATAACAAAGTAGCTGCGAGTGTGATCGGCAAGGATGCCGGCAACTGGTTTGATACCTTTCTGATCGATAAAGGCAGCAATGACGGCATCTGTGAAGGAATGAATGTCATTACCGGACGTGGCCTGGCGGGCATTATCACGGAAGTCGGTTCCAACTATGCCAAGGTCCGTGCGATCATCGATGATATGAGCAGTGTGAGCGGCATGGTCCTATCCACATCGGATAACTGCATGATCAAGGGTGATCTGCAGACGATGGATGAGCGGCAGATGATCACTTTCAGCAATCTGAAGGATACAGACAATAAAGTATCAGTGGGAGATCAGGTCGTGACCTCCTACATCAGTTCCGAATATGTACAGGGACTGCTGATCGGTTATATCAGTGAGATTCATGTCAATTCCAATAATCTGACGAAATCGGGTCTGATCTCACCGGTCGTTGATTTTGAACATGTCAAGCATGTACTTGTGATCACCGATCTGAAGACAACCACCCAGGATCAGGAGGAGTAGATCTGCTATGCGTCGAAAAATAACGGTATTTCTGATCGTGCTTGTCTGTTTCCTGCTTCAGACGACACTGTTTCAATCCATATCTTTCCTTACAGTTGCACCAAATCTGCTGATCATTGTGACGGCATCTTTTGGTTTTATGAGAGGGAAAAAAGAAGGTATGTATATCGGATTGCTGTGCGGGGTCTTAGTCGATATATTTTATGCACAGATCCTCGGAGGATATGCATTGTTGTATATGTATATCGGTTATATGAACGGTTTCTTCCGGAAACTGTTTTTCCCGGAAGATTTTAAGCTTCCGATGCTGCTGATCTCAGCCAGTGATTTTATATATAATTTTATGATATATTTCTTCCTGTTCCTGTTCCGTAACAGGCTGGATTTTCCTTATTATCTGTCACATGTGATCCTGCCGGAGCTGGTGTATACACTGCTTATGATGATCGTTTTGTATTTTATTATTTTAAAGATCAACCGACGGCTGGAGGAAATAGAAAGAAAGAGAGCTGCAAAATTTGTTTCGTAATATCAAGAGCTTTATTAAACAGATATTTCAATCGAGAATACTATTTCTGGCGATCCTGTTTATCGTAATGGCGATCTGCCTGTTACTGCGTCTGTTTCAGCTGCAGATCATCAACGGAGCCGATAGTCAGTCCGACTATCTGATGCGTGTGATCAAGACGCGCAGCCTCAACAGTACACGTGGCAGTATCTTCGACCGCAACGGCAAGCTGTTGGCATATAATGAACTGGCATACGGCATCACGATCGAGGATAACGGCAGCTACAGCAGAGAAGGCGACCTGTCTGCCACACAGGTCAAAAACCGTTCGATCAATGAGGACATCGCACAGGTGCTTCATACGATGGATCGCAACGGAGATGTGATCGATAACGATTTCTCGATTCAGTTAAATGATAATAACGAATATGAATTTACAGTCAGCGGTACCAGACTCCAGCGTTTCCGCGCGGATATTTACGGCAAGACAGATGTTGCGGAGCTGGGATATGATGAACAGCTCGGTTATGATACCGCAACTGCCACACCGGATCAGATTATGGAGTATCTCTCCGGTAATAACAGCAGCTGCTTTGATATCTCACCGGAATATTCCCGGAACGATGCTTACCGCATAGCGATCATCCGTTACCGTATGAGACAGAACAGCTACCAGAAATATATTGCGGCTTCGATTGCCTCAGATGTCAGTGAGGAGACTGTCGCATACGTCGGCGAACATTCAGATGAGCTGCAGGGTATCGAAGTGACAGAGGATACGATCAGACGCTATAATGACAGCAAATATTTTGCACATCTGATCGGATACACCGGTCAGATCGATGAGGAAGAATATCTTGCATTTGGCGGAGATAAAGAAGGATCGGAATACTCCAGAAATGATACAGTCGGAAAATCCGGCATTGAGCAGTACATGGATTCCGAACTCAAAGGAAAAAAAGGTGAGGAAAAGCTGTATGTAGACAATCTCGGTAAAGAACTGGAGACGATCGAGCGTACAGAGCCGGTAGCCGGTAATGATGTTTACCTCTCGATCGATATGGATCTGCAGGAGGCAGTCTATGATCTGCTCGAACAGGAGATCGCAGGCATTGTGTATTCCAAGATCATCAATGTCAAGACCTATGAAGCCAGCGGTGCTTCGGATATCAAGATACCGATCGATGATGTTTATTATGCACTGATTAATAATAATGTAATACAGATGGATCATTTTGCTGCTGAGGATGCTTCGGAGACCGAACAGGAAGTCTATCGCATTTTCAGTGATCAGCGCCAAAAAATATTATCGGATATCCGCAACGAACTGACCAAAAGCCATCCGGCTGCCTATGAAGATCTGTCTGAAGACATGCAGATGTACATGTCATACATTCTGTCCATGCTGATGGATCAGGATAACAAAGTCATTCTGACCGACAAGATCGATTGGAATGATGAGACCTATATTGCATGGAAGAACCATACGATCAGCCTGCAGGAATATCTGTATCATGTGATCAATGAACAGTGGTTTGACGTCACCAAATTTACTTCTGACACCAGATACTCCGATTCCGAAGAATTTTATCAGCTGTTTGTTGAGTATATTCTGGATCATCTGGAAAGTGATGAAGGCTTTTGTAAGCGCATCTATAAGCATATGATCCGGGATGATCTGCTCTCAGGTGTTCAGATCTGTCTGATCCTGTATGATCAGGAAGTACTTGATTATGATGATGAAAAGATCGCAGAATTGAAAAACCATACGTTAAGCCCCTTTGATTTTATGATGGAACGCATCAAAAATCTGGAGATCACGCCGGCGCAGCTGGCATTAGATCCCTGTACCGGATCCTGTGTGATCACGGATGTAAAGACAGGTGAGCTGTTAGCATGTGTGACTTATCCGGGATATGATAACAACCGTCTTGCCAATACGGTCGACAGTGCATATTTTGCATCTTTGATGGATGACCTGTCATCACCGTTTTACAATAATGCAACCCAGCAGAAGACCGCACCCGGTTCCACGTTCAAGATGGTGACGGCTACTGCCGGACTGACGGAAGGCGTGATCACCACATCGACATTGATCCAGGATAAAGGAAAATTCGATCGTGTCGAAGACGGACCGAAATGCTGGATCTATCCGGGCAGCACCCATGGCAAGATCAACGTATCCGAGGCTTTGAGAGACTCATGCAACTACTTCTTCTATGAGCTGGGCTGGCAGTTCTCACAAATCGGGGATAGCTATGTAGAGTCTGCAGGTATCAGCGTATTGAAAAAATATGCCGAAATGTATGGTCTTGGCGAGAAAACAGGCATTGAGACAGTAGAGAGTACACCGGAGATCGCCGATGCATATCCGATCACGGCAGCGATCGGTCAGAGTAACCACAACTATACGACCATCGCATTATCCCGCTATGTCACTGCTGTTGCCAATTCCGGTACGGTATATAACTATACGCTGTTAAGCAAGCTGACAGATACAGAAGGAAATGTGTTAGAGACGTATGCACCGACCGTGCACAATGAGATGGATGAGATCTCAGGTTCCACCTGGGATGCCATTCACCGTGGAAACCGTATGGTTGTCGAGAATCTGAGCTCATTTGATGATTTCGGTCGTGTGGAAGTCGCCGGTAAGACCGGAACTGCGCAGCAGGTCACCAACAGACCAAACCATGCGCTGTTTGTCGGCTATGCACCGTATCAGGATCCGAAGGTATCGATCGCGACACGTATCGCATACGGATATACTTCACACAATGCGGCAGATGTGTCAGCCAGCATACTGAAGTATTATTTCCGTCTGAAGACAGCAGACGATCTCATCACCGGCACAGCCACTAATGTAGGAAATAATTCAAATTCATTTACGGATTAATAGATTTTGCGTTATACTATAGATAACGGATTTTATAAAACAGAAAAAGAAATTAAAAAAGAGAGGCGAACAGCATTGCAGAAACAGCCTGTTATCATTAAAAGTTCAAAAAACGGCATCAATCTTGTACTGGATGAGACATTACCGTTTGATGCGCTTTTGGAAGAGATTAAAAATAAGTTTGTAGATTCGGAAAAATTTTTCCAGAATGCCAGGATCGCGATCTCCTTTGAAGGACGGCAGCTCAGTGAAGAGCAGCAGTATGAGGTGATCAATGTGATCGAGAAGAACACGACGATCTCCATTGTATGTATCATGGAGCATGATGATCTGATGGACGAAGTGATCAAACGTCGGATGGATGCCTATGTAGAGGCACATTCACCGCAGACGGGGCAGTTCTACAAAGGGACACTGCGATCCGGCCAGCAGCTTGAATCTGAGACAAGCCTTGTTGTGCTCGGTGATGTCAACCCCGGAGCCAAGGTCATAGCCAAAGGCAATATCGTTGTACTCGGTGCATTAAAAGGTACCGCATATGCAGGCGCAGACGGCGACAGCGGCTGCTTTGTAGCGGCACTCGATATGAATCCCATGCAGATCAAGATCGGTGATTATATCGGCAGATCCGCTGACCGCAGGGAGCCGGTCCGCGGATTCCGCAAAAAGATCCGCGAAGAAGCTGCAGGTCCGCAGATAGCGACCGTCTACGAAAAACAGATTTTAATCGAGCCGATATCATCCGGCTTGTTAAAAAATATGTAACTGTCATACAGTTATCGAATGACTAAGTATTAGGAGGAATTAGTACATGAGCGAGGTTATCGTAATTACATCAGGAAAAGGCGGTGTCGGTAAGACCACTACCACAGCAAATGTGGGCACCGGATTAGCACAGTTAGATAAAAAAGTAGTTTTGATCGATACAGACATCGGACTTCGCAATCTGGATGTTGTTATGGGGTTAGAGAACCGGATCGTATACAATCTGGTCGATGTGGTTGAAGGTAATTGCCGGATCAAGCAGGCGCTCATCAAAGATAAGAAATATCCGAACCTGTTTCTGCTCCCCTCTGCACAGACGAGAGATAAGACATCCGTGAACCCGGAACAGATGAAAAAGCTGATTGAAGATCTCAGGGAAGATTTTGATTATATCCTGCTCGATTGCCCTGCCGGTATTGAACAGGGATTCCAGAATGCCATTGCGGGAGCTGAGCGTGCACTCGTAGTGACCACACCCGAGGTGTCTGCGATCCGTGATGCGGATCGTATCATCGGATTACTCGAGGCAAATGAGATCGGTAAGACAGAGCTTATCGTAAACCGTCTTCGCATGGATATGGTCAGACGCGGCGATATGATGTCTGTTGAAGATGTCTGTGAGATCCTTGCGATCGACCTGATCGGTGCAGTACCTGATGATGAACAGATCGTTATTTCAACCAACCAGGGCGAACCGCTCGTCGGTTCAGATTCCCTGGCAGGCAAAGCATACCAGAACATCTGCCGCCGTATCATGGGCGAGGAGGTACCGTTCCTTGACCTGAACGTAAAGGAAGGATTTTTCAGCAAACTGGCAGGAGTGTTTAAGAGATAACAGGGGGATACATACATGGGATTCATGGATATATTTAAGAAAAAAACTTCCGGGGATGTTGCAAAAGACCGGCTGAAGCTATTATTGGTTTCTGATCGCGCGGATTGTTCACCAGACGTGATGGAAGCGATCAAAAACGATATTATACAGGTGATTTCAAAATATATGGAGATAGATGCGGAAGGTCTGGATATCCAGATCACACAGACGGAATCAGAGACGAACAACGGAACTGTCCCCGCGCTGTATGCCAATATCCCCATCAAGGATTTAAAGCATAAATGTTAAAAAGGTATTCAATTCGCAATTACAATTTCAGACTGGTGATCTATCTGGTCATACTGACGATACTGGGGATCCTTGTGATCGGGAGTGCCAAGGAAGGCAACAATCAGACCAGACAGATCATGGGACTTGTACTCGGACTTGCATCGATGATCGTGATCTCGCTGATCGATTATGCATTTATCCTTCGTTTTGCGTGGATCTGGTACGGTCTGAACCTGGTATTGCTGACAGCAGTCATCGCCGGACTCGGTTCCAACCACAAAGGTGCTACGAGATGGATCGAAGTCGCAGGCATCCAGTTCCAGCCATCCGAGTTGTCGAAAATCGTTCTGATCTTGTTTTTTGCGGCATTTTTACAAAAACACAGGGAAAAAGTGAACAGTCTGAAAATCCTGTTCCTCTACGCGCTGCTGGCGGCAGTACCATTGCTGTTAGTCTTAAAGGAGCCGGATCTGTCCACAACGATTGTTACGGCATTAATTTGTCTGGCCCTCTTGTTTATCGGTGGATTAAGCTATAAAATAGTCATAGGTGGTCTGGCGGTAGCGATACCTTCACTGCTGGTCGGATTGTATGTGATCGCATCCAACCCGGCAGGTGCAGGCGGTGCATTGGAGGGTTACCAGAATATCCGTATACTGGCATGGCTGTATCCGGATCTGTATCCGCAACAGGCACTGCAGACACAGAATTCCATCATGGCGATCGGTTCCGGACAGCTTAGCGGTAAAGGACTCTACAATACGGATGTGACATCGATCAAAAGCGGTGGATTTATCGCTGAGGCACATACGGATTTCATCTTTACCGTTGTCGGAGAGGAGCTGGGCTTTATCGGTTCAGCGCTGATCGTGATCCTCATGGTATTGATCGCACTGGAATGTCTGATCGTGGCCAGACGCGCCAGGGATCTGTCAGGAAGACTGATCTGCTGTGGAATGGCTTCACTGATCGCTTTTCAGTCTTTTGTAAATATCTGTGTAGTAACGGGTCTGTTCCCGAACACCGGAGTGACACTTCCGTTTGTCAGCTACGGTCTGACCTCTCTGGTCACGAATTTCGCCGGCATGGGATTTGTCCTGAATGTCGGACTACAGCCAAGAAAATATGGAACGGGGGAAATGACATGAATGTAGGATTGATCGCCCATGATGCGAAGAAAAAACTGATGCAGAATTTCTGCATCGCATATCGTGGGATATTAAATAAGCATACGCTCTATGCGACCGGAACGACCGGCAGACTGATTGAGGAAGTTGCGAACCTGAATGTTCACAAGTATCTTGCCGGTGCATTAGGCGGAGCACAGCAGATGTGTGCCCAGATTGAAAATAATGAGCTGGATCTGATCATTTTTTTGCGTGAACCGGTCTCACCGCGTTCACATGAACCGGATGTAAATAACGTTGTACGTCTGTGCGATATGCACAATATTCCATTGGCAACCAATCTTGCGACTGCGGAACTGCTGATCCGCGCACTGGACAGAGGAGACTTAGACTGGCGTGAAATGTATAAATAAAAAAATATTGCTGTCTGTTGTCCTGTCTGCCGGATTATTACTGACAGGCTGCGGGCAACCGGTCAGCATAGAAGATCCCTATGATATCGGGACATCTGCTACCAATGCAAAATACGAATCGGGTACGGAATTGATCTCTGGATCAGAAGACGCTGTTCATTTTTTTGCAGAAGATCTGTGTGTGGCAGAAGATGAGGAGACACATTCGGATGCCGTTACATCAGAGGTCGTGGAAGCGGCAGGTGTGTTCTTGCCAACAGACGGAACGATCCCTTATCAGAAAAATATATACGAAAAGATGTATCCTGCCAGCACGACCAAGATCATGACGGCTTATCTGGCCATCACGCAGGGCAATCCGGATGATATTGTAACCGTCAGTGAGCATGCGGTAGACCAGGCTTCGGATTCCTCTGTATGCGGGCTGCGTGCCGGAGATCAGATCAAACTGTCGGACCTGCTATACGGATTGATGCTAAGGAGCGGAAATGATGCGGCAGTTGCCATAGCAGAACATATATCAGGCAGTGAAGAAGCATTCGCGCAGCTGATGAATGAGACAGCTCGTTCATTCGGTGCGACGAATACGCACTTTGTCAATCCGAACGGATTACATGATGATGATCATTATACATGCGTCTATGACCTGTATCTGATCTTCTCGCATGCGATCGAACAGGAAGAATTCATGAACCTGATCCGCACGACAAGCTATACGGTATACTATACAGATGCCAACGGCAATGATGCCAGCCAGGCATGGACCAACACGAACAAATACTTAAACGGTGAAGTCACACAGCCGGAGGGAATCACTGTGTTTGGCGGTAAGACCGGTACCACAAATGCGGCAGGCTATTGCCTTGTCCTGCTTTCTGAAAACGATAAAAACGAGCCTGTGATCTCGATCATTCTCAAGGCTGACGGCAGAAGCAATCTCTATTATGTGATGAATCAGGTTCTTGCAAATTTTGCAAAATAGAGTTGTATTTTATGCTAAAGTATCTTATAATTTATCTATAGAAAAGCACAGCCGTAACATGAGATCTTATATATCAGGGGGAACGGATGTGTAGTAATGAAAAGCAGGAGGAGATAGCGATGGTTGAGATTATTGCTGGTGAAAAAGGTAAAGGAAAAACAAAATATTTATTGGATAAGGTGAACGATTCTGTAAAATCCGCATCCGGTAACATCGTATATCTGGATAAGAGCCAGAAACATATGTATGAATTGAGTAACAAGGTTCGTCTGATCAATGTAACAGATTTCCCCGTTTCCAATTGTGATGAGTTCCTTGGATTTATCTGTGGTATCGTTTCACAGGATCATGATTTACAGGAGATGTATCTTGACAGTTTCCTGACAATCGCAAATGTTGAGGACGGACAGATCAATCATGCAATTGAAAAGCTGGATATCATCAGTGAAAAGTACAATGTAAAATTTGTCCTGAGCGTATCCAAGAATGAAGCAGATCTTCCGGAATGTGCAAAGGCAAAGATCATCGTTTCTCTGTAATAATAAATGAAATATAAGGTGCCTGAAGGGGCACCTTATTTCATGTTATTATGTTTGTTATCCGATGGATCTGATGCGTCCGTAGGCGCTGATCAGATACAGACCGGCGATGCCTACCAGTGCATAGATGATGCGGGACAGCCAGGACATATTTCCAAATAAAAATGCAACAAGATCAAACTGGAAAAATCCGATCAGACCCCAGTTTACTGCGCCGATGATCACTAATGTGAGCAGGCAGTAATCCCAGAATTTTGAATTCATAATAAATACCTCCTTTTTCAGATAGTATTCCTGTTTTTTGGAAAGCTATTCAGGAAGAACTGCAAACTATGAAAAAAAATAATAAAATTATTAAATATCCACAAACATTGAATATTAATATAGGCGTCATATTTTTTGCGCTCATTTTTATATATCTGATATTTAACGTGTATTCTTATATGACGGCAAAGCATGTGTCCTATTATGAAGTCGATGAAGGAAGCATCCGTATCCAGACAAGCTACACAGGACTTGCATTGCGCGAGGAGCAGGTCGTATATGCCGCTGAGGGCGGATATGTCAACTATTATTTAAAAGATAATTCCCGTGCCAAACAGGGCTCCCTGATCTGTTCAGTCGATGAGAACGGTAATATATCAGATCAGATCACACAGGCCGGTGGCAGTGATAATACACTTGATGATGCGGCATACCAGTCTCTGGTTGAGGAAATGAAGGATTACAGCAATTCATATTCCGATATGACGTTTTATAATACCTATACTTTTAAAGATGATCTGCAGGCGGAATTGATGGAGGCCGTGAATCTGAGTGCTCTCAGTTCCATGTCCGAGTATGCAGCAAATGCCGAGGCTGATCAGACGTTTCACCGCGTGACTGCGGCTGAACCCGGGATCGTATCCTATTACTGTGATGGATATGAAGGCATCACTGCTTCAAATTTTACGAAAGGCATGCTGGATGCATCCGGTTACAAAAAGGATAACCGCAAGGCGGCTACACATATCGAGGCAGGTGATCCGTTGTATAAGCTCATCACCTCGGAAAACTGGCAGATCGTTTTTGAGATCAACGATGATCTGAAAGCGCTACTGGAAAATGATTCCGTGATCAAAGTCCGGTTCAAATCGGATGAAACGACTGCCTGGGCTACATATGAGATCCAGAATCGTGACGGCAGCAATTATCTGGTGCTTTCATTTACGAATTCCATGATCCGGTACGCATCCGAGCGTTTCATCGATGTAGAACTGATACTGACCAGACAAAGCGGTCTGAAGATCCCGAATCAGTCGATCGTAACCAAGTCATTTTTTGTTGTCCCGCAGGAATATTTTACCAGAGGCGGCAATTCCAATTTGCTGGGAGTGCTGACAGAGACGGTGGACGATTCCGGTGAGAAGGTACAGAAATTCGTGGCTACCAATATCTACGCGTCTACAGATGACACCTATGACATTCATGAGACCGGATTGGAGAAGGGCACCAGGCTGATCAGTCCCTCCGGCACAGATAGCTTTGTCCTCAGTGATACGGAAGAATTGAAGGGTGTGTATAATATCAACAAAGGTTATGCCGTATTCCGGATCATCAATATTTTATATCAGAATGAGGATTATACGATCGTGGAACGTGGTACGGACTATGGCTTATCGCTCTATGACCATATTGCGTTGGACGGTTCGATCATCACAGAAAACGAGATCATAAACGAATAGTGAGGAGATAGAATATGTTAAAGGATAATTTACAGCAGGTAGAAAACAATATTGCAAATGCATGTGCCAGAGCCGGCAGAGACCGCTCTGAGGTCACATTGATCGCAGTCAGCAAGACCAAGCCGGTCGAAATGCTCCGTGAGATCTATGACGAAGGAATCCGTACTTTCGGAGAAAATAAAGTGCAGGAGATCTGTGAGAAATACGATCAGCTCCCCGGGGATATCCAGTGGCACATGATCGGTCATCTGCAGCGCAATAAAGTCAGACAGGTGATCGATAAGGCGGCGCTGATCCATTCTGTGGATTCCTATCGGCTGGCCCAGGAGATCAGTGTCCAGGCACAGAAAAAAAATATCTGTATGCCGATTCTGATCGAGGTCAATATCGCAGCCGAAGAGAGTAAATTCGGTATCGCTGCGGATGAAGCGATCCAATTGGTAGAGGAGATCGCTACGCTGCCGAATCTTGCGATCAAGGGTCTGATGACCATTGCACCGTATGTGACAGACGCAGAAGAAAACCGCACGTATTTTCGGCAAATCAAGCAATTATCTGTTGACATAAAAAACAAAAACATTGATAATGTAAGTATGGACATTCTATCTATGGGCATGACCGGTGATTATGAGGTCGCCATTGAAGAGGGAGCTACGATGGTTCGTGTAGGAACCGGAATTTTCGGTGCAAGAAACTATGCACGATCAGACAAATAAAGGAGTATTCAGATCATGGGAGTATTTGATGGATTTTTAAATATGATGCGTCTCGGACCGGACGATGATGATGATTTTTATGATGACGGATATGAAGACGAAGTAGATGAGAAGCCCAGAGCAGCCACTCGTTCGATTGCAAAAAGCAGTGCGGATGCAGCAGATCCTGAGCCGCTTACTGATGTACGCCGTCAAAAAGAAAAACCGCAGAATAAGATCACACCGATGCGCAGTGCTTCCAGACGGACACAGACATCTGCCGGTATGGAAGTATGTGTGATCAAGCCTACGACCTTTGAAGAGTCACGGGAGATCACAGAGACACTGCTGGCCAACCGCACAGTTGTTTTAAATGTAGAAGGGCTGGATGTGGATATTGCACAGAGGATCATTGACTTTACATCAGGATCTTGCTTTGCGATCAATGGAAATCTGCAGAAGATATCGAATTATATCTTTATCATCACACCGGAAAGTGTAGATATATCCGGCGATTTCCAGTCATTCATGGACAGCTTTGATATTTCAGGTATTTAGTGCAGAGTATTTATATGAACGAAGATACACAATATATCAGCAAACGGCTGATCGACCTGTCGAGACAGGCCGAACGGAAAGGAATCGTAACATTCAGCGATTTTCTGTCACTGAATGAGCAGTCGATCCTACAACAGAACAAGAATAAGCTGGCGTCCGATTATGAGATGTCTGGCGGATACGAATATGCAGAGCGTCAGATGGTAGCATTTATCCCTGATGCTCTCTTTTATGAATGGGATTATCCGATGAAATGTGTACGCATCCGGCCGGCATATCCCAAATTTGCAGAGAAACTATCACACAGGGACGTATTGGGAGCACTCATGAGTCTTGGGATCGAGCGGTCTAAGATCGGGGATCTGATCGTAAACGACCGGGAGATGTTTTTCTTTGCAGAAGCAGGCATTGTGCCGTATATTCTGGATACATTAACATCTGTCAGACACACCGTAGTCACATTGGAGATCGAGGATGATTACAGGATCGATTATGTACCGCATTTCCAGGAAAAGGAAGCGATCGTGACTTCCAACCGCCTCGATGCAGTGATCGCAGCGATCTGCAGGATCTCCCGTTCAGCAGCACTTTGTCTGATACAGGAAGGAAAAATATTTGTAAATGGAGCAGAAAGTTTACATAATACATATTATTGTAAACCAGGAGATATTCTATCGATCCGAGGTTTCGGTAAAGTGCGTTTTGGAGAGACGCTTGGTGTGACCAAAAAAGACCGGGTACGTTTTTCGTACCAGTTATTTGATTAGATAAATAAAAAGGAAGGGAATACACAGATGCGAAAAGCGATAGATGTTCATTATGAAGGAAGCCATTGCTACTATATTACATTAAATCGCACGTTTGAATCGCTCAATGAGGATCTGAAGGTTGCGATCGGAGATGATCTGACAAAGAAAATCTGCATTGTATCTGATACTAACGTGGCAAAAATATACTTAAATAAAATCACAGAGATCTTGTCCAGTCGTTATTCCAAAGTTTTTTCATTTGTTTTCGAAGCTGGGGAACAAAGTAAAAATATAGACACTGTTCAAAAATTATATGAGCATTTAATAATCAACAATTTTGACAGACATGATCTTCTCATTGCTCTCGGTGGTGGGGTAGTCGGAGACCTGACCGGATTCACGGCAGCTACCTATCTGCGTGGCATTGACTTTGTCCAGATCCCTACCTCGTTGCTCGCACAGGTCGATTCGAGTATCGGTGGAAAGACCGGTGTCGATTTTCAGCAGTATAAAAACATGGTCGGCGCTTTCTATCAGCCCAAACTGGTCTATATGAGCATGGAAGTATTTGATTCCCTGCCGGATCAGCAGTTTGCCAATGGCATGGCAGAGGAGATCAAGCACGGTCTGATCAAAGATGCGTCCTATTACCGGTGGATGAGAGATCACAGGAACGAGATCCTGCAAAAGACGCCGGAGACGCTGATCGGCATGCTGGAGATCGGCTGCAATATTAAGCGTGTGGTCGTTGAGAATGATCCAAAAGAAAAAGGAGAGCGCGCATTGCTGAACTTTGGGCACACGATCGGACATGCGGTTGAGAAGCTGTCTGATTTTAAACTGTATCATGGTGAATGTGTGGCGATCGGCATGGTAGCGGCTGTATATCTGTCTGTAAAAAAGGGCTACCTTTCATCGGACGATCTGCAGGAGATTGAGCAGGTGCTGCGTGATTATCAGCTGCCGACACGTATTCACGATTACGATGCAGAGCAGATCCTTATGACCACTAAATCTGATAAGAAGATGATCGGCGGAAAGATCAAATTTACGCTGCTGCGTACGATCGGAGATGCATATTCCGATCTGTCCCTGACGGATGAAGATCTGCTGGATGCCATTGATTATATATTGGAGTGAAGTTAGACATGAATAAGAAACAGACAAATCATAACGGATATATACGGCTATATGTGACAGGTGCGCTGCTGACCGCGGTATTGATCTTTATCGATCAGATGACAAAGCTGCTGGCAGTCGCTAAATTAAAAGATCAGGCCGCATACGTGATATGGAAAGGTGTATTTGAACTGCATTATCTGGAGAACCGTGGAGCTGCATTTGGTGTCATGCAGGGGAAAAAAGTATTTTTTGTCCTGATTACGATCATCATGGTGCTGTTTTTGATCTATGCATACGGCAGGATCCCGGCAGAAAAACATTTTTTCCCGTTACATGGGATCTGTATCACGTTATTTGCCGGTGCGCTTGGCAATTTTATTGATCGTGTCGCACATAATTATGTGATTGATTTCTTTTATTTTTCACTGATTGATTTTCCGATCTTTAATGTGGCGGATATCTATGTGACATGCTCGGTCGCATTATTTGTGATCCTGTTTTTATTTTATTATAAAGAAGCAGATCTCGACCGGCTATCGGCATTGATCTTCCGGCGTGGAGCCGGTCATACGGGTAATAAAAAAGACTAATGGGAGAAAATATGAACAAATCTGTCATTGCAAGTTTTGAAGTCACTTATGAATATGAGAATGAACGATTAGATAAGTTCCTGGCTGCGATATTTCCTGAGCGGTCAAGAACTTATTTTTCAAAGCTGATCAAAGATGGCCATGTGACCATGGATCAGAAAGTGCTGAAAGCGAACTACAGACTGCACACGGATGATCTCATTACCGTTGAGACTCCGCCGGCGGAACGTGTGGAGATCATGCCGGAAGATATTCCGCTGGACATATTATATGAGGATGCGGATCTTCTGGTCGTCAATAAGCCAAAGGGCATGGTCGTACATCCCTCAGCAGGACATTACAGCGGGACACTGGTAAATGCGGTCATGTATCATTGCGGAGATGAACTCAGCGGGATCAATGGTGTTGTGCGCCCCGGTATCGTGCATCGTATCGATAAGGATACGACCGGTTCGCTGATCATCTGCAAAACTGATGCTGCCCATATTCACATTGCCGAACAGATCAAAAATCATTCCTGCAACCGCAGATATCGTGGCATTGTACTCGGCAATATCACCGAAGATACAGGAACTGTCACCGGATCGATTGGACGCGATCCGAAAGACCGGAAAAAGATGGCGATCAATGAAAAGAACGGAAAGCCTGCGGTCACACATTATACTGTACTGGAACGATTCGGCAATTACACGTATATGGAATTTGCTTTAGAGACAGGCAGAACGCATCAGATCCGTGTGCACATGGCCAGTATCGGACATCCGCTGCTGGGTGATGAGGTATATGGTGGACGTCATGTAAATGGAAAATGGCATCTGCAGGGGCAGACTTTACATGCGATGCATTTAGGTTTTATTCATCCGACAAGCGGTGAATTTTTAGAAATCAATGCACAATTGCCAGAATATTTCGAAAAAATATTAGCGGAATTACGTCGGAAGTGATATAATTAACATTAACAAGACAATGTGCTTGTATGATCAAAAAGGTACTTTGAAAGGATGTGATTCTATGGCAAAAATCATTTATACGATCGGTCGTGAATTCGGAAGCGGCGGAAAAGATGTTGGACAGAAACTGGCTGAGAAGCTGAATATCCCTTTTTATGATAAAGAGCTTCTGACACGCGCCGCAGCAGAAAGCGGCCTGTGTGAAGAGATCTTCCATATGCAGGATGAGAAGCCGACCAGCAGCTTTTTATATTCACTGGTGACAGATACATATTCATTTAATAACTATCATGGAAATACATATATGGACATGCCTTTGAGCCAAAAGGTATTTTTGGCACAGTTCGACACGATCAAACGGATCGCTGGCGAAGGATCCTGTGTGATTGTTGGACGTTGTGCAGATTATGTATTATCTGAAGAACCCAATTGTGTGAATGCATTTATCTACGCGGATAAAACATACCGTATCAAACGTGTAGCCCATGAGCTTGGTATCTCTGAGTCAAAAGCCAAGGATATGGTCAACCGTACGGATAAAGAACGTGCCAGCTACTATAATTTCTATACCAATAAAAAGTGGGGAGATTCCCGCAACTATGATCTGGCATTAAACAGCGAAAAGCTCGGAATCGACGGCTGCGTAGATATGTTGATCCGTTTCGCTGATATTAATCAGCAATAGGATGCTGCAAACTTTTCGTTAAACTGGACTTTTGCGAATAGTTTGATCACCCTATACCCTAATATGGAATTGGACCATTTGTAATGAAAGAAAAAGCATATTATGAAAAAGTAAATATCACAAATGCTGTTAGGCTGCGCGAACAGCTTCAGGTTCTTCCCCATTTTTGCAGGGAATATTTTATCGGCATTGAGCCTACGACTTCTTCGCGCACCAGACTGGCATATGCCTATGATCTGGGTATTTTCTTTGAATATATCCATGATAATAATCCTGTTTATCGTAAAATGGATATTACAGAGTATCCGTTGTCTCTGCTGGATGAAGTGACTGCCCTTGACATTGAGGAATATCTGTCTTATCTGAAGTATTATGAGAAAAACGGTGTGGAACACACCAATGATGAACGTGGCATTGCACGTAAGCTGGCCAGTCTGCGCAGCATGTATAATTATTTTTTCAAAAAGGAATTGATCACGAAAAATCCTCCGTCACTCGTCTCTACTCCTAAGATCCATGAAAAAAATATCACCCGTCTGGATGTAGATGAGGTGGCATTATTGCTGGATCAGGTTGAATCAGGTGAAAAACTGACGGAACGGCAGAAAAAATATCATGAACAGACCAAAAAACGTGATCTGGCGATCATGACACTGCTATTAGGTACGGGAATCCGTGTCTCAGAATGTGTCGGACTCGATATCGATGATCTGGATTTCAAAAACAACGGTATCAAGATCCATCGAAAAGGCGGCGCAGAGGTTGTTGTGTATTTTGGAGATGAAGTCGCCGATGCACTGCTCGATTATCTGGAAGAACGCGAAACGATTGAGGCGGTGGAAGGTCATGGTAATGCCCTCTTTTTATCGATGCAGAAAAAGAGAATGCAGGTGCGTTCTGTCGAGAACCTTGTCAAAAAATATGCAAGACTGATCACAACCGTTAAGAATATCACACCGCATAAGCTGCGAAGTACCTACGGCACTACTCTTTATCAGGAAACCGGAGATATCTACCTCGTGGCAGATGTACTTGGTCACAAGGATGTGAATACAACGAGACGCCATTACGCGGCTCAGGCCGACGAACGGCGTCGTATGGCAGGACGTATTGTACAATTACGCGAAAAACCTCAGGAATAAATATTCCTGAGGTTTTTTTAGATCAGTACTTTATTATATTTATATTATGGTCTTTTTGCCCCGCAGTTCTGGCAGAAATTACCCTGATTGACCGTGCCACAGCTGCACTGCCAGCTACTCGGCTGCGGCTTGGGAGAACCGCAATTCGGGCAGAAATTACCGGTTGCGACCGTACCACAACTACACTGCCATCCTGCACTCTGTGCATTTTGAACAGGCTGCTGCATCTGCTGCATGGGCTGTTGCTGCATTGCCTGCTGCTGACCCATCGTATACAGATTCTGGACATTCATACCGTTTCCGGCATTCATAGCCATATTCATTCCCATAAAACCTGTCATCGCTCCGGCTGAGTTGCTTGCAGCCGCACGCATGGCATCAGCCTGGGCACCCGTCAATGTCGCAGCAGCCATGGTAGGATCACGCAGAATAGCTGCCTGCTGTGCTTTTTTGATCATTTCCTGATCTTCGGGAGGCAATGTCACGCTGCCTAAAGCTACAGACATGATCCTGATACCACGCAATTCACTCCATTTGGAAGATAATGCCTGATTCATGGCAGACTCCAGTTCCGTTGTGTGCTGCGGAATCTGATTCGGTCTGAGGCCGAGATCTGACAGGCGGCCGAATGCAGGCTGTAAGGCACTGACGAATTCAGTCTTTAATTGTCCGTCAATCGCCTCACGCTTTAACGAATTGGTTACATTACCGGATACACTTGAGAAAAATAATAACGGATCTACGATCTTATAAGAATATACTCCGGAAGCACGTACCGATACATCCAGATCAAGTCCGATGTTGGTATCTACGACACGGAAAGGAATCGGTGTCGGTGTCCCGAATTTATTATCCATCATCTCTTTTAAGTTAATGAAATATACACGCTGGTCTTTTCCGGTATCTCCACCAAAAGAAAACCGTTCATCGATCGTTGCGAACGTCTTTTGAATGCTCTCTCCAAGATCTCCGGAAAAGATGCTGGGTTCCGAAGATGCATCAAAGCTATATTCTCCGGGTTCTGCACAGACGTCAACAATCCTGCCCTGCTCTACAATGATCATACACTGGCCGGCTGCGACTGCGATCTTGCTGCCTTCCGTGATGATATTGTCATTGCCTTTTGTGTTCGAAGAATGTTTACCAACTTTTTTTTGTCCACGAACGATCAATGTATCTGCAGAAAGTGAATCACAATAGATAAACTCTTTCCACTGATCAGCCAGTGTAGTGCCGACAGCCCCAATTGCTGCTTTTAAAAGTCCCATAAAAATACCTCCTCCGGTCATTTTCCTATTCTGTTGTTTTTATATTACTATTCTATAATATATTCACACAAAATTCTATCCCTAAATTCAGATCGGGCAGATCTTGATCAGCATCAGCCATGCCAGTCCATAATACGTGAGGACGGCGACCAGATCATTCATGGTCGTAATAAGCGGACCGGAAGCGACAGCCGGATCGATATGAATCTTGTGAAACATCATCGGAATCAGTGTACCGACCAGACTGGAGATGATCATGGCTACCAGCAGTGAAACACCAACGCACCCGGAGATCATAAAAGCTTTTAACAGTATATGATATTTAAATAGATAGATATAACATCCGACAAACACAAAAGCGAGTACTGCCAGAAAAAGGCCGTTTAAAAAACCGACTTTTGTTTCCTTCATTACGAGGAAAAACTTCTGCTTTCCGGTCAGCTGTTCATCTACAAGTACACGGATCGTAACCGCCAGTGACTGTGTACCGACATTTCCTGCCATATCCAGGATCAGGGACTGAAAACAGATCACGATCGGGATCACGGCTACGATCGATTCAAATACACCGACAACAGATGAAACGCCCATTCCGAGAAACAGTAAAATGATCAGCCACGGGAGTCGTTTTTTCATGCTTTCAACGGCTGTCTCGTTGAGATCTTCACTTTCTGTCAGACCGGCGAGCATGGCATAATCTTCACCAAGTTCCTCATCTACAAACTCAATCATATCCTGTGCCGTGATCGCACCGATCAGCTGACCCTGATCAGACAATACAGGAATAGAATCTTCTGCATAATCCTTGATGCGTTCTACGCAGTCTTCCATCTTTTCGTGCTCTGTCACATACGGATAAGATCGACTGATCAATTTATCCAGAGAATCATTTTCGCGGGCAATGATCAGATCTTTCAGATCGATCGCACCGTAGAACATGCCATCGTCATCTACTACATAGACGGTCAATATATTATCATTCTCACCGGCCTGATGGATCAGTTCATGCATAGCCTGACGGATCGATAAATGACAATTGATCACTACATAATTGGTCGTCATCTTGCTTCCGATCTCATCTTCGGTATATGACAACAGCATACGAAGATCTTTGCCTGTATCTGCATCCAACAAGCCTGCCAGACGACTTCTGAGAGCCGGATGGATCGTCTCGAGCACATCTACCGCATCATCCGAATCCATCTCGGATAAAATCGCAGCAGTTGTTTTCGGATCCATCTCATTCAAAAACATACCGGCATGATCGTCCATATACGGAATGATCTCTGACAGCCGCTCTACACCGAGAACCGGATATATCTTTTTGCGCTCATCTGCTGTGAGAAGCTGCAGTGCATCCGCAATATCATTTTCATGATAATCCGTGATCTGCTCTAATAGATGTGTGTTATCCGACAGATCCTGTGTACTATTGAGATAATGGCGAATGATCGCCAATAATTCTTCTGTATAACTGTGTTTGGTTACTGCGTTCTTGCCTGTTCTGTTCATATTGTCTCCTTTCTGCGTGACTGTCCTAAAAAAATGCGCAAAAAAACACCGCTTTCATGAAAAGCTGTCCTATCTGCCACCTTTGACTGTTACAGAATAAAATAGCTGATGATGCGGTGATAAAGAAAAACAATATGAAAAAGAGCCCAACAAGCTCATGAGATCATGGACATGTTGTGCCTGAAATATGTTCGCTTTTCACCGCAAATAATACTTCGACTTGGACTACCACAACCGTCCATAAATCTCACCTCCTAATTGAAACAATATCTAATACAAATGATAAATCATTACAAACATTGTTATCATAGGTTATATTTTTATTTTTGTCAAGGATCGATTCCGTAAAATATTATAACTGTCCGTAAAACTATAAAACTTTCTCTACCGGAACCAAAAGATAAGAACCAGCCTGAATGCGATCGGATGATAAACCGTTCAAGGTCTTCAACTGTGTAACAAAATGTTCCGTATCTGTCGTGCCACGATATTCCTGGGCAATACTCCATAAACTGTCACCACCGTCAATATAGACACTCTCGTAGGAGGTCTGGGTATCGCGTTGTGCGGCCTGTGTATGTCTGGCTGTCACAGCGGTACTGATACATACGGTACAAAGTAAAACAGCGGTCACTGTTGTAAGTACGATCAAAAAATTGCGGATTGATAAATGATCCTCTGAAAAGTAGCATGAAGTTCTCATAATGATATACCTCCGGTTCGAATATGTGTTCCGAACAGCTGTTCTATTGATAATATATCACCCGAACATGCGTTTGTCAACAAAAATCGAACAAATTTTCGGAATATATGTTTGCTTTTTCCGGTGTCATATGATAAACTTTAGTACAGAAATCAGTATATATGCACTTCGAATCAGGAGGATATGATTTATGGCAAACGGAAAGCTCACTGAGAAACAGCGACAGATTTTAGAATATATCAAGCAGCAGATCTTACAGCGGGGATACCCGCCGGCAGTTCGTGAGATCTGTGAAGCGGTGAATCTTAAGTCGACTTCATCGGTTCACTCTCATCTTGAGACACTTGAGAAAAACGGATACATCCGCCGGGATCCGACCAAGCCGCGCGCGATAGAGATCTTAGATGATGATTTTAATCTTACAAGACGTGAAGTTGTTAATGTTCCGGTCATCGGACAAGTCGCAGCCGGAGAACCGATCCTTGCTGAGCAGAATATTCAGGATTATTTTCCGATCCCGGTCGAATATATGCCAAATGCCGAGTCTTTTATGTTAAAGGTGAAGGGTGAAAGTATGATCAATGCCGGTATCATGAGCGGTGATACGGTACTGGTACAGAGACAGTCTGATGCCAGGAACGGTGATATGGTAGTGGCTCTTGTCGATGATTCCGCTACGGTAAAGACATTTTACAAGGAAGACGGCTACTATCGCCTGCAGCCGGAAAATGATTCCATGGATCCGATCATTGTCGATCATTGCGAGATCCTAGGTAAAGTATTCGGTGTGTTCCGCTTCTTTTAATGTTCATGTGTAATCTTAACTTATAAAAATATAAAAGCGTAATAGAATTGCCTCATGGCTTTTCTACTACGCTTTTTATCTGTCTGCTGTTTTTATTTCTACAGTTCGTCTACGGTGACTTCTTTTCCATCTGTCCAGATGCGTTCCAGATCGTAGAATAAACGATCTTCCTTGGAGAAAACATGCACGATCACATCACCGTAATCCATGAGGATCCATGTAGAATTGCGGTTTCCTTCGGTCTGTTTCAACTTACAGCCGGCTTTATATAAGTCTTCCTCAACTGCATCACACATTGCCTGCAGCTGATTCTGGTTTGCCCCATCAGCGATGATAAAATAATCTGCGATCGGTGAGATCTCACTGATATCTATGATCTTAATATTCTCACCCTTTTTATCAGCCAATGCCTCATAAGCTACTTTTGCAAATTTTGCACTTTCAGCCATTGTTAATGTCCTCCTTTATTATGATAGTATTCGTAGGTCTTCTGTGTCATCGGATCTACGGTATCCGGAGAATCCGACAGATAATTTAATGTGTCTGTCAGGATCATCTCGCAGGCTAGATCCAGATCCTGAAAAGACGCATGTCTGATCTCGCTCAGATGCAGTGCGCGGTCGCGGTGAGGCTCGATATAATCGGCAATAAAGACGATCTGCTGCAACGGCTCCATTGCAGGAGCACCGGTCGTATGTGTCGCGATCGCCCTGCATACCGCATCCGAATCTACACCATATTTTTCACGCGCAAGAACCGCACCCAGCTTTGCATGGATCAAAGCAGTGTTCTGTCGTTCTGCTTCGGTCAGCAAAACATGATATTTTTCACAAAGTTCAAATTTTTTCTCATCGGAATAGCATTTGGCGCAGTCATGAAGCAAGCCGGCCAGCAATGCATCCTCCATATCCACTCCGTGCCGCATAGCCAGCGCTGCCGCTGTATACATGACGCCAAGCGTATGCTCGTAACGCTCTTCTGTGAGCTTTTTTTTCATTTTTTTCTGTAAATCAAGAGTCTTATCGTTCATAACGGAATGATTCCTTTGTTGGTCATGTGACGGTTTTACACATGATATAATTGTTTTTCGATGATATAGTCCCGCACGGCATCCGGAACCTGATAGCGGACCGACCGGCCCTCTGCGATACGCTGCCGCAATTCAGAGGATGTCACAGACAGATTCGGCGTATCGAGCAAACGGATATCTGCAGCATACAGTTCATGCAGTTCATCCGCATACATCTGCAGATGTTCCATATTGCACCGGTCTCGAATCGCCGCGACTAATGTCGCCACACGGCAGATCCGCTCCGGGTGATACCAGGTCTTAAAATCACGCAATGAGTCCCCACCCATGATAAAATACAATTCGTTTTCCGGAGCCTCCTCATGCATCTGCTCCAGCGTCAGATACGAATAACTCAGCCGGTCACTGCGCAGTTCCCTGTCATCTGCGAGGAAAGCCGGATTACCGGCGATCGCCAATTGTACCATATGCATACGGTCTGCGCCGTCTAAGATATGCTGTCCCTGCTTGTGGGGTGATTTCCCGGTCGGTATGAACCGTATCTCATCCAATCCGAGCTGTTCGCATGCGTTTTCTGCGATCAACAGATGTCCGTTGTGGATCGGATTGAATGTACCACCCATGATACCGACTTTTTTCATAAAAGCCGCCTCCTGTTATTTTGGAAGTACGATCTTCGGATTTTTTTTGTTCGGACGATAGAGCACGATCTTTTTTCCGATAACGATCACTACATTTGAATGTGTGCGTTCTGCGATGATCTCAGCCAGTTCATGCGGGTCATCCATGCAGTTCTTCAATACAGATATCTTGATCAGCTCACGTTTCTCGATCGCGTCATCGATCGCCTGTACCATAGAAGGTGTGATCGATGACTTACCGATCTGGAAGATCGCGTCTTCCACACTGGCAAGTCCCTTTAAATAAGAGCGCTGTTTGCTTGTGAAATTCATGGTTATCCTCCTGTTATTTGTAATAATCAAAACTCAGACCATACATCCGGACGGTATCACCATCCTGAATACCACGCTCTTCGAGTTCTTTTAAAATTCCCTGTTCCTTTAGGAACTTCTGGAAGAACAGGAATCCCTTTTCAGAGTCAATGTTCGTATAACCAAGCATCTTCTCGATCTTAGGACCTTCTACGATATATTCCTGTGCTTCTTCATCATAGGATACGGTATATGCCTCATTTTCAAATACATGAAGTTCAGGGAAATATTCCTGTTCGTAAAATACGGGCGTGTCATCCATCTGATCTAACATCTGCTTTACTTCACTGATCAGTTCCTTCACACCTGCACCACTGACGGCCGATATGGGATAGACCTTCCAGCCCTTCGGCTCAAATTCTGCGCGCAATGCGGCAATCGTCTCATTTTCACCGTCATAAAATGCATCGATCTTATTGGCTGCGATCACCTGAGGCTTGTCCAACAGCGTAGGATCAAACGCTTCTAATTCTTTGCAGATTGCATGAATATCCGCGATCGGATCACGCCCCTCTACGGAAGCTGCATCTACCATATGAATGAGCAGCTTACAGCGCTGTACGTGCTTTAAGAATTCATGACCTAATCCGATACCTTCCGATGCACCCTCGATCAATCCCGGAATATCGGCAATGACAAATCCATCGCCCCATCCCATATCGACAACACCCAGATTGGGATTTAATGTCGTAAAATGATAGTTTGCGATCTTGGGCTGGGCATTAGTCACACGGGATAAGAATGTAGATTTACCGACATTTGGGAATCCTACAAGACCGACATCAGCGATCACTTTCAATTCCAGACGAACCTCCAGTTCGATCGCTTCCTGGCCGGGCTGTGCATACTTCGGTGCCTGCATCGTCGATGTGGCAAAATGCTGGTTGCCGAGACCACCCTTGCCGCCGCGCAATATGATCTGGCGCTTATTGTCACCCGACATATCCGCAATGACTTTATCTGTCAGTGCATCACGGATGATCGTTCCGGCGGGAACCTTGAGGATCAGATCCTCTCCCTTTTTGCCGTGACAATTCTTTTTGCCGCCTTCTTCACCTGCCTGAGCTGCAAATTTACGCTTGTGGCGGTAATCATTTAAGGTATTCAGGCTCTCGTCCACCTCAAAGATCACATCTCCGCCCTTACCGCCGTCTCCACCATCGGGGCCACCGTCAGGAACATATTTTTCACGACGGAAACTCACATGTCCGTTGCCGCCTTTTCCGGATTTTATAATAATTTTTGCTGTATCAGCAAACATAGTTATCTCCTAAAATATGATAGTAAAAAATGAGCTGTCACAAAACCTGCAACAGCCCACATGATTCTTATTCGTTTTCAGCTACCGGATAAACACAAGCCTGTTTCTTGTCTCTACCCTTTCTCTCAAATCTTAAAATACCACTTGTCAGAGCGAATAAAGTATCATCTCCGCCGATTCCAACGTTTACACCGGGATGAATCTTGGTTCCACGCTGTCTGTAAATGATATTGCCAGCCTTTACGAACTGTCCGTCTGCTCTCTTTGCACCTAATCTCTTTGACTCGGAATCACGACCGTTCTTGGTAGATCCAACTCCCTTTTTATGTGCAAAAAACTGAAGGTTCAATTCAAACATTGGTTACACCTCCTTAAAATCTAGTGTCAGGAATCTCTTCCCGTAATTTGTTTGTATTCCTTGTAAGCCTAAAATCATGGCATCTACTAAAAGCTTTGCCTGAGCTTCACATCCGGATGGAAAGTTCACATCGATCGTGCCTGTCTCCTGATCTGCATCTGCTAAGATCACCGTATCTGTGAGCTGCTCGATCGCATTGATCGTATTGATCACTAACGTCGAGATACCCGCACAGACAATGTCCTCTCCTGCATCTGCATAGCCGGCATGTCCTTCACAGGAAAAACCCGTAAATGCTGTCGTTTGATTTGTGTAAATCGTTACATGTGTCATAACAATTCACCAGTATCAATTAGCCATTAATCTTTTCAATCTTCACCTGAGTGAAAGCCTGTCTGTGACCGTTTTTCTTATGATAACCGGTTTTTCTCTTATACTTGTAAACGATAACCTTTTTACCGCGTCCTTCTTTTACAACGCTTGCAGTTACAGTAGCGTTCTTCACGTCATCTGCAACCTTCATGGTTCCGTCGTTTACAGCAATCACCTGATCAAAAGTAACAGTCTCGCCAGCTTCTACACCAAGCTTTTCAATGGTAATGATATCGCCTTCGGATACTTTGTACTGCTTACCACCTGTTGCTATAATTGCGTACATATGGCACCTCCTATTTTATCATTACTCGCCAGTTGTGGTGGTGTCCGTTGAAAAATGAACACACTTTTAGACCTCACTGTGCGGCATACTCCTGTATATTAACATTCCAAGGAGTGTTCGTCAATAGTTTTTCGCGCTTTTTTTAATTTTTTTGTCCTATTCCATTGGCCGGTCGAGACAAAGCTGTTCACGCAGCGGCCGTCTCGTCTTCTGCCGTGTCAGTTCCATCAGTCCAAGCTTTGTGAGATCTACGACCTCGGTCTTCACCGGATCCATCCGCACCAGCTTTCTCATCTCGTTCATCAGTGTCTGACGGTCTTCCTCATCTGCCAGATCAATAAAATCGATAATGATGATTCCCGACAGATTACGCAGACGGAGCTGTCTTGCGATCTCCTTCGCAGCTTCCAGATTAACCTGGAGATGCTGACTGTGCGGATCATTTTTTCTGACATTCTTCGCACTGTTGACATCAATGACCGTCAATGCCTCTGTCGGCTCAATGACCAGATTGGCACCTGACTTTAACCATACCTTCTTTTGAAGTGCACGTTCTAACTGAACCTGAAGGGAATACAGTTTCTGAAGTTCCAACTGCGAATCATTATAAAAATATATTTTTTGTTTTAATGTCTGCGACGTCTGTGACTGTTCGTGAAGCCGGATATAATCCTGCAATGTGGCAAATACATCCGGGTCATCGGTAACGATCTGTTCGATGCGGTCAGTTCCTTCTAAAGGCTGATTAACCAGAACACGCAGATATTCCGGTTCGGCCTCATACAGCAGCGAGTACAGGCTTCTGTGCGGTGCATACGAGAGCAGATCACGCATTTGCTGCTGTAATTGTTCAATTTCATTGAGAAATAATGCATCCGGTGCCTGCGCCGCATTGGTACGCACGATCAGTCCGAGATCTTCATCATATATTTCACGAACGGTTTCTTTTAATCGTGCACGCGTGGCACTGTCTAACTTACCCGATACGCCTAATCCATGTCTGCCACTGGTTACAACGCTGTATATGCCGGGCAATGACAGATTGGTAGTTACCTGCGGCTCCTTGGTTTTTACGGCTTCCCGCACGACTTGTACGAGAATTTCATCACCCTGTGCCAGCACCTGTTTTTGAGAAATCCGTTTTACATACACCGGTTCCCTGACATCGGATAACGGCAGGAAACATTTCCTGCCCTTCCCGATCTCGACAAACGCTGCCCCTATGTTTTTAACGACCTGTGAGACACGTGCAACATAGATATTATTCAGTATCTGTGCCGGCGCATCTTCAGGAATAAGCTGTACTTCAATGACCTGATGTTCCTCACAGATCGCGCATACGAGCGGATGTCGTTCAAGAAGTCCGATACGTGTGATTACCAGCCGCCTGCTCATACAAGAACCTCTCCCATATCATTCAGAGAGAGAAAACCGTTCTCTTTGCTTCCGGTATAAACATCGTGCCGGTGTGTCTGAAATGTAAAGTCTGCCAATTCCAGCCCCAGATAATTATAAAAATGTTCCATCACGAGTTCCGGTTTGGTATTATCCGTACTTCCGGTCGATACCTTCAGGTAGAATGCCGGTTTTCCTTCAGCTTCAACCACCTTAAAGTCATAGACTAACTGCTTCAGGTCAATGATCTTTTCAGACTTTTTCGTCTGTTTCACGACTTCGATCTTCTCAGGGACTTCATAAAAAGAATGAATTACTTCTGCTAACTGCCCGATCGACAGATCCGTTTCATAGCCTTCACGATAAGTTAATGTATAATCCGCACAGGATACGATCGACATCGCTGTCTTGGACTGATCCGGTAACTGCCGGTAGTCCAGAACGCGAAAACCTTCTACCATTGCCTGATTTAATGCGTTGACAGACTCAGCCGTTGATCTGCTCGAATGGACTTCAATATCCAGATATTCGCCGTCACTGGTGATACCTACTCCCAGTGGTGCCGCAAAGGACATGATCTGATGCGGTGAAAAACCGGTTGAGTAGGCAATATCGATATCAGCCCTGCGCATTGCTTTCTGAAAATAACGCATCGTATCCAGATGTCCGATAAATTTCATATTTCCGGATTTTGCAAACTTAATTCTGATCTTCAAAGCATACTCCTCCTCCGTATTTTCTGGCACCACAACCGGAACAGCGCATCCGGCAGTTCGGGGTCACTGTCTGTTCACACGCCTTTTTCCACTCACGCTGCAGGAACTCTTTGGTCACACCTGCATCTATAAAATCCCACGGGAATAATTCCGAGAGATCACGCTGTCGTAACGTATAGAATCCGATATCGATTCCTGTCTCGTCAAATGCTTCCAGCCACCTGTCATTATCAAAATATTCGGACCATGCATCAAACAGAGCACCTTTTTCATATGCCCGCTCGATCGCCGCTGCAATCCGTCTGTCACCGCGCGCAAATACACCTTCGAGTACCGTTACATCGGCTTCATGCCAGTTATAGCGGATACTCTTGCGGTTCAACTGATTTTTCACAGCCTCATTCACGATCTTTGCCTTTCCGAGATATTCATCCACTGTACACATGGGTGCCCATTGAAGCGGTGTGAATGGCTTTGGTACAAAAAATGATGTAGAGATCGTGATCTGACATTTTCCGTTGCGCTGTTCCTTCGGTATCTCATAATAGCGTACAGCGATGTCATTAGCCAGTTCTGCGATCGCCTGCATGTCTTCTGTCGTCTCTGTCGGCAGTCCCAGCATAAAGTACAGCTTTACCTTCTGCCATCCGCCTTCAAAGGCTTGTCCCGCACCTTCAAGGATGATATCTTTTGTAAGTCCTTTATTGATCACATCACGCATCCGCTGGGAACCTGCCTCGGGGGCAAAGGTCAGACTGCTCTTTTTGATATCCTGCACTTTTCCCATGACATCCAGTGAAAATGCATCGATTCTCAGCGACGGGAGTGAAATATTCACGCCCTTGTCATGAAAATTATCGATCAGGAAATTGACCAGTTCTTCCAGCTGAGAATAGTCACTGGAACTGAGTGAACTCAGAGAGATCTCCTCATGTCCGGTACTCTTTAACATCTCATATGCATATGTCTTTAACTGTTCAATATCTTTTTCACGTGTCGGACGGTAGATCATCCCGGCCTGACAAAAACGGCATCCACGGATACAGCCTCTCTGGATCTCTAACACAACACGATCCTGTGTTGCTTTCAAAAACGGCACAAGCGGCTTCTGCGGATACGGTGCCTGTGACATATCCATGACGAGCTGCTTTTCCACTTTGGCGGGAATGTCGTCATATCTGGGTGTAAAACTGCTCAGGCAGCCGTCTTCCCCATATGTGACTTCATACATGGACGGCACATAAATACCGGGGATCTGCGCTGCGCGCCGCAAAAAATCTGCACGGCTGAGTCCCTCCTGCCGGCATTGCTTGTATAATGCAAATAATGCATCATAACTGATCTCTCCCTCACCGATATAGAACAGGTCAAAGAACTCGGCGATCGGCTCCGGATTGTATGTGCACGGTCCTCCACCGATGACAATGGGCATATCGTCACCACGCTCCGATGCATGCAGCGGGATCTGTGAGAGATCAAGAATCTGTAAAATATTTGTATAGCACATCTCATACTGGATCGTGAAGCCCAGAAAATCAAAATCTTTGATCGGGTCCTGACTTTCCAATGCAAATAACGGGATCTGCTTCACCTTCATGATCCGGCTCAGATCCGGCCACGGAGAATAGACACGTTCGCAATATACATCACTTCTCCGGTTAAACATATCATATAGAATCTGTATGCCAAGATGGGACATTCCAATCTCATAGACATCCGGAAAACACATTGCGAAACGGATGTCGACCGAAGCCGGATCTTTTTTTACCATATTCAATTCTCCGCCAATGTAACGCGCCGGCTGGTCAATTGTCAGTAATATCTCATCAGACAATGCGAGTCTGCTCATAAGTACCTCCATCTATTGAAAAATTATTACGATTTATCTGCAAGTAGCATCATAACATACTTTTGTGCATTTGTGTAATCATCTTTTTCAATCTCAGAGGTGATCGTGGCCGTTGAGCAGCCGGATATGCTGTAATCTGTAATATCCGCAAGTACAAACAGCAAAAACAACAGGATCCCGATTACAATGCGAAGTGTCAGTGTTCTGCCGTATGCGGCTTCCTGCGGCTGTTCTCTGTCAGCTGCCCAATCATTATCCTGCTCCTGAAAGGATGCCCTGACCTGACGGACATATTCCTTTCGTGCATTCATTTGATCGTATGTCATAAGATATAACCTCCCGCCCGGCTGCCGGTCATGCAGCTTTTTATAGCATAAATGTATGCATATGCAGACAAACTATGCTTACTTTCTACCAGATTGCAAAGATCCTGGTACGACTGTTACCGGCATGATCCGTCACCTTCAGCAGATAGATTCCTCTGTCTTTTACCGTAAAATCAGATCTGACTTTTGTCCCGTTTAACCTGATCTCCTGCAAGCCGCTGCTATCGCTGATACGGATCCGGCGGCTCTTATGATAAAAATGTAAATGCTTTATCCCTGTGACGGACGGCTTCTTATCATCGACCACAAAGTACGTCGTTTGTTGCTGCTGTATGTTGCTGCCCTGCATGATCTGAAAGATCACACGCACTGCACGGGTATCGGCCGGATCGGCAGAGACTGCTAATTGACGGGTATTTAATCTGTTCCAGTCTACTGTCGTCTCCTCCTCATCCATATGAACCAGCTTATAGTTACAGATCGCTGTTTCCGGTATATCGATATCAAATACCACCGGTTTTTTCGTATAATAAATATCTTTTGTTATGTGATCTGAAGCTGTCAACTGAACACCTTTATGTGAGATCCGGATCTGTGGCATTGCAGTTGAACCATCCTGCCTGGGATCATCCGTTCCTGAAGCAGCTCCTGTTGAACCAGCTGTATCTGAAACAGTTCCACCTGAGGCAGTCCCACCTGAAGCAGTCCCACCTGAAACGGTTCCACCTGAAGTACTTCCGCCTGATGATGCTGATGTATTTGAATTCGTATCAGACTCAGGTGGATCTGCCGGAGGTGTTACCGGGGGATCGTCAGATGAACCGGGCGGTGTATCTGCTGCGCCTGTCGATGGAGGTGTAACGTCTGCAGCCGGCTCTTTATCACTCAGATCATCGATCGCATAGGACATCTGCCAGTCATTTCCATCTGCAGGAAAATCTTCATGAAACGCTTTCGGAAGCCAGTAGGACTGGTCGTTTACGATCAGTCGGAACTGATGATCGCCTCCGGTCGCAAGAAACGTCATACAGCCATCTGCGTCTGTGACAGTCTGATAGATCGAACCATCCAGTTCATAGCTGACCGGATGATCCGGCTGACCGACAGATATCGTGACCGGACGAACGATATTTCCATCCGGGTCTGTCAGTTCTCCGACAAATCCTTCCGTTACCTGAATCTGCGTGTCAGGTGATAGATCACGCAACAGGATTCTGGCATCTTTTCGATTGACGCGGATCGATCCTGGCGTAGCACTCTGTATCAGACACACCCTTGCACAGCTTGTGATCTGTTCCTCCCCATAAGTAACAGTCGTCTCATCGATCGCAATGGGTTCTGTGGAACAATCGAGTAGCAGGAGCATATCAGCCTGTCGGATCTGTTGGGGTGCATGTATGGTACGGTTGTCAGAGAATAAGAATGATCCGCTCTTTATGCGCAATGCCAGATCTCCTTCCGGAACCAAAAAACGAAGTCCATCGCCATCCGGCTGAACATGTCTCTCTTTGCCGTTTATATCAAGGTCAAACGCAGCTGCCGTCTCAGGGATCAGTTCGAGCGGATATAATTGCATTCCTGCCGAATGATATATTTTCCCCTGACAACTGCCATATGTCAATTTATCATTGTCATTGATCGTTAAGGATGCCTGATCCGCAACAGATATCCGGTTGATCCTGACTATATCATCCAGGCGCAGTGTCACGCGGGCAGTTCCACGGATCGTCAGGGAGTTGAGCTGTGATTCCCTGAAGATCAGCAGATGATCACCTGCTTCGACTTCGAGATCGTGCGCTGACCCAGCACCACTGATCGTATAATCACCGTCATACGGATGGATTTCACCCAGATAGCTGTAAGAAGCTTCACCGATAACGGCATCAGAAGCCGCCAGATTCAGACTACCGTATTCGTCCATCTGAAATACATTCAGATCATCAGAGCGTCTGATACGTGCGCTGGCAGAATAACTATGGCTGCCTGTCAGTGTCACATCCTGCTTTCCGATGGCAAGATAGGTCTTCCATTCACCGTTTCCACCCAGACGCACCGTACCGGTCAGATCATTAGCCGTAGCTGTAACGATACTTCCGGCCATCGTCTCATCTGTGATAAAGACGGATTTTGCGCAGGAAGCCTCCTCTGAATTGCGGATCTCTGTGATCGCAGCAAATCCTCCGTCCAGTATAGAGGTCAGATCGGTCGTTATCACATCACCGCATACCGTTCCGCTGATCGTTCCACCTGAGAATTGCTGGTTTGAATAAACAGAAGGATTAGGTGCGCTGGCCCAGTGATTCCCACGATTGCCGACGTTTACACCGATCGTCCATTCAGACTCGGTGGACCGGATCGAACCACCATTGCCATCCGACGGATGATTGACATTTTCATAATCTCCGCTGTACTGGCCGTTCGGATTTACCTGATATTTCTTATAATCACCCGCATTGCCGCCACATACAGCCGTATCGCAGATGATCACTGCATGATCTGCGATCAGTTCACCGCCGTTGCCCCCTGCTGTTCCGTAGATATTATAATTGCCTCCGTTTACAGAAGATATCTCGGATAAGACCAGGCGGTGTCCATCCCCGCCACTGGCAATGTCTTTTGCCGAAAGTGTAGAATCCGTTACTTCTACCCTGACACCGTGTAATCCACGCTGGCTGCCACCTTTGCTGATCTGCGGAAGTGATTGCTGGGTCGCTACGTTGCCTGTGACTGTAACGACACTCTGATCAGTGATCCTGACAGGGCTTGAGCTTTGAGTCGTTCCCGCAGGCCGGTCAAAATATCCGTTATCCATCAGACCGTCTCCACCTTTTCCGCCGACAGCTATACTGCCGCCTGCACTGACACGGCTGTGATCGATCCATACTGTTCCGGAATTGCCGGCCGCGGATGTCTGGGCGTACCATGAACCATAGCTGACAGCACCATTGCCTCCGCAGGCGATGCTGCCGCTCACGGTCACATCAGAGGAACGTATTGTGACCTGCGGAGACGCATTACTGCCCGGTGTGGCATTCGCCACGGTTGAACTGACGCCGTAATAGGAACCGTCATAGCCATTTCCACCACAGCCGATATTCTGACATGTCAGCGTACAATGATCGATGAGCAGCTGTGCGCCTGTCTCGGTCGTTCCTCCTGTCGAACATGCGACCGATCCTGCGATAAGAGCAGCATCCCCGGAATCGCCCCTGAGCGTTAACATCGTGGTATCTCCACCGTTCGCAATGATGTCTTTGATCCTGTTGCTGCCACGCACCAGGATCGTCACGCTGGTGCCGTTCGCGATCGTGATCGATGCATCGTTGATCAGATGATCGAGGATCAATGTACAATCTGCCTGCACATTGACCGGTACCTGATAGATCTGTGTCTCATCGCCGTACAGACGCAGTATCCTGCCTGCGGTATCAATGCGCACTTCCGATACGTCAGCTAAAGATAACGATGAACCCGGATCTGTGGTGACTTCCTGCGCATGTGATACAGGCACATAGGAAGAAGCTGTTTCGCAAAACAGACAGCTGAGTGACAGTACAGATGCGATAAATATTTTTTTGAAACTGAAACTGGGTTTTCTTTTCATTCAATACCTCCATTGCGTCAATGACCGTTTGATCGTGTAAAAAACACACGGTCCGCAACAGAAGAAAGGGAATCCTATTGGATCAGGGTCTGATATGTATTACAGGATAAAAAGGAATGTGAATTGAATGCTATTATACACAGATACCTGCATAAAAATCAATCGGTAAAATACCACAAAAAAATGTATGCACAATTTATACATTGTGCATACACATTTTTAACGTTGTGCTAATTCTTTTGTAACATCTTCCCAGGTCACTCCGGTCTCGACCATCATCGCGGTCAGATAATACAGCAGATCCGATATCTCATACTTGATATGCTCCGGATTCGGGTTCTTCGCTGCGATCACGACCTCGGTCGTCTCTTCGCCAAGCTTCTTTAACATCTCATCAAGCCCTTTATCAAACAACTCACTGATATAGGAGCCCTGTTTCGGATTCGTCTTGATATTCATGAGCGACTGATAACTGTTCTCGAATACCTTTAACGGATTATTCTCCACATATTCTTTTTTCACGATCTCATTGAAGAAACAGGTCGGGCTGCCTGTATGACAAGCCACACCTACCTGTGATACCTTGGCAAGTATCGTATCATAATCACAGTCTGCGGTCAGTGATTTCACATACTGCAGATGTCCGGATGTAAGTCCCTTCGTCCACAATTCATTTCTGCTGCGGCTGTAATAGGTCATTTTACCGCTGGAAAGCGTCTTGTAGTAGGCTTCCTCATTCATATAGGCGACCATGAGCACTTCCTCCGTGCGGTAATCCTGTACCACGCACGGAACCATACCATCTGAATTTTTCTTTAGCTGTGCCCACTGGATCTCAGGCTTAAAATTGTCCATCCACAGACCTGCTTCATCTAGATTGGTCTTATATTGCATAATATCCGTCTTCGGATCATTGAACAGTGCACCACAGATACCACGGGCATTTTCGCGCTCTAAAAGGGCGTATATCTCAGCAAAATCAGCACCGTCATACAATACGACATACGGCGTATTGGACAGATTATCCACCGCATCCAGCACAGATTCGTCCATGACAAGTACTTCATGAAACAGTTCATTCATTTCCGCCTGGTTCTTAAATATAAAGTCTACATTGTGTACCGATACCAGGATACGATCCTTGCCGTAGCGGTCTGCAGCCATACGTGCCAGATCGATACAGTCACTTTTGGCTGCGTTGAACATGATCTGCTTACAGCCGGCATAGATGAGCTTCTTGACATCTTCCATGCGGCGGAGATTACCGCCTCCACAGGTCGGTATATCGATCATGCGGTTCAATTCACGGATCGCCTCTATATTCTTTTCATGTTCGTCATCATCATCTGACAGATCGAACACAAATATTTTATCGATTCCACTGTCATTATATGTCTTTGCATAGGTACGCAATTCACCGATAGGAGTCAGATCACGATAATTGCGGACCGGTTTTCCATCCTTAAGGTAAAGTGTCGCTACCAGTATTTTTTTGTCCATAAGTCTTACTTTTACTACCTTCCTAAAATATATTACTGATCCTCAAATCGTACACGGATCGAATTGGCATGCGCCGTCAGCTGCTCACACTCGGCAAACTGTACGATATCTTTATAGATCGGTTCCAGTGCCTCTCTTGAATAAGAGATAATGCTTGATTTTTTAATGAAATCATCCACTGACAGTGCCGAGAAGAATTTTGCCGTTCCGTTTGTCGGAAGCACATGGTTCGGGCCTGCAAAATAGTCTCCCAGCGGTTCGCTGCTGTATGTACCGAGGAAGATCGCTCCTGCATTGCGGATCTTGGTCATCACGGTAAACGGATCTCTCATGACGATCTCCAGATGCTCGGACGCAATATCATTGGCTGTCTCGATCGCTTCCGCCTCATCTTCGGCTACCAGAATATATCCATAGTGATCCAGCGATTTCTGAATGATCTCCTTCCGGCTGAGCACAGCAACAAATTTATCAATCTCTTCCGATACCTGTTCTGCCAGCTTCTGACTTGTCGTGACAAGGATCGCAGATGCCATCTCGTCATGCTCTGCCTGTGAGAGCAGGTCGGCTGCTACAAAGCGTGGATTGGCTGTCTCATCCGCGAGTACAAGGATCTCACTCGGTCCTGCGATCGAATCGATGCTGACATGACCGAATACAGCCTTTTTGGCAAGTGCTACATAGATGTTTCCGGGGCCGACGATCTTATCGACTTTCGGAATACTCTCTGTGCCGAAAGCAAGTGCAGCGATCGCCTGTGCGCCACCGACTTTGTAAATGCGGTCTACACCTGCCTCTGTCGCAGCGACTAACGTAGATGCACAGATTTTGCCATCCTTTCCGGGAGGCGTTGTCATGATGATCTCACTGACACCGGCTACCTTTGCAGGAAGAACATTCATCAATACGGAGGACGGATAGACTGCCTTTCCACCGGGCACATATACACCGACGCGCTGCAGAGGAGTCACCTTCTGTCCGAGAATGATGCCATTGTCCTTGGAATCGAACCAGCTGTACTGGCGCTGTTTTTCATGATATTCACGGATATTCACGAGAGCCTTGCGAATTACATCCAACAGGGTCGGATCAACGGTCTCATAGGCTTCTTTGATCTCTTCTTCTGTTACGATAATATTGTCCGCATTGATATCTGCTCCGTCAAACTGCTTTGTATAAGAAAAAATAGCTGCATCCCTGTTTTTACGCACCTCAGCGATGATCGCTGCCACGCGGTCTTCGAATTCACCGTAGCTGTTCGGGCTGCGCTTTAACAAATCCTCTAAAATGTTGCTTTTTGTCTCTTTGCTTAATTGTAAAATTCGCATATCAATTCTCCTTTTGAATGACCTGTTTTAAATCTGAGATCAGCTTCGTGATGCGCTCATTTTCCATCTTCATGCTCACCGGATTCACTACCATACGCGCAGACAACGGACATACCTCTTCGAGTACCTGTAAGCCGTTTTCTTTTAAAGTAGATCCGGTCTCAACGATATCTACAATGACATCTCCGAGTCCGACAATCGGTGCCAGCTCGATCGATCCG